>JAEEGL011816553.1_pt1 | contig 135707 bp, 142 predicted proteins | sample 9134231 | NCBI WGS metagenome assembly JAEEGL01 (sample SAMN16246548, study PRJNA631951) | gut metagenome | biome: gut microbiome; feature: rumen; material: fiber-attached | host: Bos | place: Iran: Karaj | collected 2018-10 | reverse complement strand
TTACTGCTACAACTTCTGCAAAATCAATAACTTCAACAGCAAATACAAGCGGATGGAAATATGTTCATGCAAAAGATGCTTTAGGAAATACAAGCTATACGAGAGCTGGAATGGCAAGTGATATGGATGTAAAAGTTGGAGGAACAAATTCGTTTACTTCAACATGGAGCACAACTATGACATGTTCATCATCAAATACATCAATAGCTACATGTTCAGCTTCTAAAGAAGATAATACATGGACATTTACTATAACTGGAGTTTCTCCTGGAAAAGCATTGATTAAAACATATACTTCAACTGGATCAGAGTATCTAGTTAGATATGTAAATGTATCATATGCAACTCCATCAACACCAACAATAACTGCTAGTGATGGAAAAGCGAGTGGTTCGTGGCATACTGCTAATGTAACCTTAACTGCTAGTGGTTCAACTATAACAGGGGGTAGTGGAACAGTTAAATATTATTGGTGGACTAGTTCTTCATCAACATTAACTAATGCATCTTCGGTAACAGCAAATACCGATGGTGTTACATATTATTTCAAAGCATGTAGTTCATTAGATACAACTGTATGTAGTGGAACAGCATCTTATGCAATGAAAAAAGATGCTGTAGCACCAGCATTAAGTGTCTCTGTATCTAGTGGAACGACATATGCGAAAGAAAAATCAGCAACTATTACTTTATCGGATGCAACCTCAGGATTAGGTTCAGCATCCTATACAGTTTATTATAAATGGTCTAAAACATCAGTAGCATGTGCTGATATGACTGATTCAACAACGTTAACAAGACAATCAGGAAATAAGAGTGCAACAGGTTCTGTAACAATTAGTTCAGGAACTGGAGCTGGAAGTTTATATGTTTGTAATAAAGCTGCTATTAGTGACGTAGCTGGAAGCACTTTAGCAGCAAATGCAGGACTTGCTAGCGCCGATATGTATTTAGATAATTCAGGACCTGCTATAGTTCTTACTCATACCGGTAGTTCCTATAGTGGAACTGTGACCGATAGTCAATCGGGAATAACAAATTTAGTAATAAATACAACGAAAGACGAACCAACTGATTGGGGAACAGCATTTACTGCAACATCTTCTAAGACAATATCATCAACAAGTCATACTAGTGGATGGGTTTATGTTCACGCTAAAGATAAGCTTGGTAATATATCATATAGAGGAGTTCATGTTACCACTCTTTCTGTTCCGGTTGGAGGAACGGCAACATTCACCTCTGGTGCAGCTTTAGTTGCCGAATGTCCTTCTTCGAACACATCTGTTGCAACATGTGTAGGCGAGAAAGAAGGGTCAACCTGGACATTTACAGTTACTGGAAATGCTGTTGGAACTGCTTTAGTTAAAGCTCAAGCAACAAACGGTTCCGATTATATGGTTAAAAATGTTACAACCAAGATTGCAAAACCTAGCGCACCAACTATAACAGCTTCAGATGGAAAGGCAAGTGGTGAATGGCATACAGCAGATACAACCTTATCATTCTCTGGATCTACCATATCTAACGGTAGTGGAACGGTTAAATATATAAGATATAATAGTGGTAATTCAAATTTAGTTACTGGAAGTTCTGTTACTAGGACAGCGGATACAGCTATGGCGGGATTAACATTCTATGTTAAGGCTTGTAACTCATTAGATACAGAAAATGCTTGTAGTTCAGAAGTTTCTTATGTAATGAAGATGGATCAAACAAAACCAATAGTAGTAATTGGTCACAATGGAACAAAATATAGCGCAACAGTTTCTGATGGTGCATCCGGAGTAGTTGCTTATGATATTCAAGGAAACACTACGAATACAGGCTCTGTCCCATCAACATGGGGAACTACCTTTAGTGCAACTGCATCTAAATCAATATCTGCAACAACTCAATCTGATGATTGGATAAGAATATATGCAAAAGATGCTGTAGGCAAAACTAATTATGAATTTGTGCATTTATTGGCAGCGACGACAATAAGTAAAGGAGACACAACATCATTAACTTCATCAAGAACAGAAGATATTACTTGCGCATCTTCAGATACATCTATTGCAGCATGTTCTGTTGGGGGTTCATCAGGCTCTTGGAGTATTACAATTACTGGAAAAGGTGGAGGAACTGCTTATATTTATCTTAAAAGTTCTGAAGGATCTATCTTTGCTGTTAGACCAGTTAATGTCAGAATTGCTCCATCAAAACCAACAATATCAGCATCAGATGGAATCTCGAGTGGAAACTGGCATAAGAGTAGTTTTACGTTATCATTCTCAGGTTCAACTATTAGTGCTGGTCCTGGTAGTGTAGTATATTATAGATATAATAGTAGTAATTCAGAACTTAAAACAGGAGATTCATTTACAAGAGGCACTAATACAACATCTTCAGGATTAACGTTCTATGTAAAGGCATGTAACTCTGGTGATGCAGATTTATGTAGTGCAGAAGCAACTTATTTGTTGAAATACGATGAAGATAATCCATCGGCATCAATAACCAATTTCACAATAGAAACGACAGGAAGTTCAGCCAAATCATCAGTAAAAATAAAATGTAGCGATTCATTATCAGGAATAGTTGCTTATAAATGGGGAACAACTACTCCAACGGTTTCAAATACTACAACCACAACAAGCATTTCATCCGTAAAAAGTTCGTCAGGGCTAGAAAAAGAAATTACCGCAGGAGGAACATATTATCTTGGCTGTAAAGACGCTGCTGGAAACTTGGATAAAGCAAGTATTACTGTTACAAAATCAGCAAATTCTGCTTGTGGAACAACAACATCAACTACCACAACTGGAAAAGCTAAGAAATATAGTTCAGGAGGATCTTATTGTCAATCCGGTTCATATATTTATTCTAGTTGTGAATTATATGCAAGTGGACAAACAACTAATCCTGGAAATAGCGCGTGTGAAGGAATAGGCAGTAAATATGGTGTTGTATGTGGCGGAAAAGGAATATGTTGTAAATCAAGATATAGTAGTTGTTCTAGCATAAATAGCAGTTGGCGCTCGTATACTAGTGATGATTATTATTGCAAAACAACATCAACCACAACGTCAAACAAGACTTGTATTCATAAATAATACTAAAGGAGATGAATAATCTCCTTTTTATATGCTTGACTATACTTTTAAAAACAATTAAAATTAATATGAATAGATAGAATTAGAGTGATGTTATGAAAAAGAAAATGGCTATGTTATTAGTTTTAATAGTAATGATTATGTCAGTTTTATTATTATTCAACACTAATTATAGTAATAAACCTATAAAATACAAATTTGTTACTAAAGATAAATTTGCAATATTGTTAGAAAATAGCGAGAGTCATGAATATGACAAAACTACTAGTTCAGTATGGCCACAAAGTGGCTATAAATTTAATGATGAAATGTCATATTGTCAAGATACTGCAGGAAATAAAATTAATGAACAAGTTTTGTTATTTGATGGGAGAGAAAAAGAGGCATATGTTAATAATTATCAAATGACTTTTTGTTATTTATATTTTAAAAGAGATAGTGTTCCCCCAGTAATTAAAACTTTTTTTATAGGTGGATTAAATAATCCAGAGATTATTGGTAAAAAAAATACAGAAGCATATATAGAATTAGATAGTGATGATGTGAATTACTATTGTATTAGTAAAACTAGTAGTGCAACTAGTTGCAACGATAAATGGGTAAAACTTACTGATGAAGAGCGCATTCAAAGAGTAATAACAACTGATTACTATTTAGATGAAGCTGATAATGGAACTTTTACTAGATATTTGTTTGTTAAAGATGATGCTGAAAATGTTTCAAGTAAAAGTGATACAGTAGAACTAGATACAAGGGTTCCAATAGCTAATGTGGCATCATATAAAAAAGGAACAAATGAAGAAATTGCAGAGGTAAATTGGTCATCTGTAGGTAGAGATTATATGTTTACAACTACATGCACTAATTGCACAATAGAGTATTGTAAAGATACAAATGATACATGTACACCAAATATTACTTATAATGGCTCAAGAATAACTACCTATAATACAATTACAACAGATTATTATATTAGATATAAAATTACAAATAATTTAGGTTTATCATCTGAAGGAAGTTATCACGCTAAGTTTGACTTAGTTACTCCTTCAGTATCCGTAACTGTTAAAAAGACTACATCAGGAACTTTGTTAACATCAGGAACATGGTCTGATGAAAAAGTAACATTTAGATTTAGTGAAAACACATGTGGAGTAAGTGGATGTAAGATATATAAATGTTGGGATAGAAATAATACATGTGATCCTAGAACATCAACTGAAAATGGAGCTGGAATATATAATAAAGATACGGATTATCCTTCAGATTTAACAGGAACCTGGTATTTAAGATATATGATAGAAAGTAATGCTGGACTTTCTTCCACACCAACAGGATTTAAGGTTAATGTTGATATTGTTAAACCTAAGGTTTCCTTAATTGTTAATAAAACTGGTGAAACAACCTCTATTACAAGTGGAACTTGGTCAACTAAAGGATTAGAATTTAAGTTAACTGAATCTGAATGTGGTTCAACTTGTACAATTAAGTATTGTCAAACAACTGGGACAACTTGTACACCAAATGCTACAGCAACTAGTGGAACCAAAATAACTAGTTATAATTCGGTTACTGGAGAATATAAATTTATATATCAAATTACTAGTTTATCTGGTCTATCTTCTAGTACTGCTTCGTTTAGTGCAAGAGTTGATAATGTAAAACCTGATATTGAACTTGATTATGATGGTAGTAAACTAGCAATAAGACTAAGTGATAGTTTATCAATGATAAAAAAAGATGCGGTAAATAAAAGCAGTTCTAAGCCAACTACTTGGGATAATACATATGATACTCCTAGTAGCCCAGTAAAATATGAAGTCGCAAAGCCTTCTGGTAATTATTATGTTCATGTTGAAGATACAGCTGGAAATTATAAGAACCAAGATGTTTCAATATCTTCATTATCAATTGCTGAAGATGAAACTTCTAGTGCAATATCAATACCAGTAAGCGAATCAGTTACGTGCACATCCGGAACAACTTCGGTTGCAACATGTTCAAAAACTGGAACCGGAACAAATCAAAAAATAACGATTTCTGGAATTGGCCCAGGAACTGCAATAATAAAAGTAAAATTAAGTAATGGTTCTTTATATAAATATATTTCAGTAACTGTTATTGATAGGCCAGGCAAACCAAAAGTTGAAGCAAGAGATGGCAAAGCAAGCGGTGAATGGCATGGTGGAGATTCTTCTGATATATTAGTAGGAGGCTCAACAGTATCATCAGGAACGATTAAGTATTATTTCAGGCGTGATGGAAAAGATGACACAGAGATAACTAACTATGATTCAAACAAAAAAATGTATTATTTTACTAGAACTACTGATACAGATAGTGCAGGTGTTACATATTATATAAAAGCATGTAATGGCGCGGTTTGTAGTGATGAAGTAGCATATGTTATGAAACTTGATAAAGGTAATCCAACACCATCTCTTACTGGTGGAACAACATTAAAATCAGCTTCTCAATCAATTATATTGAAGTGTAAAGATTCATTATCTGGTATATCTGCATATTATTGGGGTGAGAATGAACCAAATAGTTACAGTGATTTGAATGGGAAAGTAGCAGCAAGATTAGCTGAAATAACTAGTGACAATGGTTTAGAAAAAAATGAATCAGATGCAAAAAAATATTGGTTAGGCTGCGGTGATGGTGCTGGTAATTTTGCAAAAACAAGTATAACTTTAAATAGTTATACAGTAAAAAATTTATTATTAAATATAACTGGCACTGCAGATACATATACCAATGCTAATTATACAGAGGCTTCTTCTAATAGCTATGTTGTAAAAAGTGGAACATCTTTGACGCTAGCAAGCATTTATACAAAACCTGCTGGAGGAGGAAGCTATAAAGGATATTCAACATCATTTGGAACATCTGCTGCCTCAGTTAGTTCAACAGCGCCTACTGTTTCAAATAATGGAACATATTATATGTGGTTTAATAGACTTACATATACTGTAACTGTTAATAGTGAAACCGGAGGAAAGGTTGACGCAGTTTCTACATCTAGAAGTAGTAAAAAGGTTACAGTTAATTCAGGTGAAAATGGAAGTATAACTGGTATTAGATATGGCGAGGCTGTTAAGGTTACAGCCACTGGTAATAGTGGTTATTCATTGAATTCTTGGACTGGAGGATATGTTAGTGGTTCAACTTCTCCTAAAACTGGAGGAGAGATTAAAGCTGATAAAACGATAACAGCTTCATGGAAAGATACAGGAAAGCCAACACTGTCATTGACTGGTGGAACAACACTAAAGTCTTCGTCACAAACTTTAACATTGAAGTGTAGTGATAATGTCGGTGTTACTGCATATTATTGGGGCACAACTAAACCTACATCTGAAACCAGTATGAATGGTTCAGTTGCGGCTAATTTGACAAAATTAACTGGATCAGGTTTAGAAAAATCTGAAAGTGCTGCTGGAACCTATTGGTTGGGATGTAGAGATGCTGCAGGAAATTGGGATTCAACAAGTATAACATTAGTTAGTTATTCAGTTAATAATGTTTTGTTAAATATTGCTGGAAAACAAGCTGATTATAGTACAGAATCTTATACCCAAAAGAGTTCTGGAACATATACTATAAAGAGTGGAACATCACTTACTTTATCGAGTGTTTATACTAAGCCGACTGGTGGAGGTTCATTTAAAGGATATGCAACTTCATTCACAGCGAGTAGTGCAACAGTATCAACAACTGCACCAACAGTTTCAAATGGAACAACTTATTATATGTATTTCTGGAGACAATTATTTGATATAACTATTTCGGCTGGTGCAAATGGTTCTTTAAAAGCAGAGTCAACTTCGAGAACTTCAAGAACAACAACAGCTTCAGCAGGAAATACTGCAACCGTTGAAGACATAAGATATGGCGAAAAATTAAAATTAACTGCAACTGGTGAAACAGGATTTTCAATAAAATCTTGGGGAGGAGATTATGTTACTGGTTCAACAAGTCCAGTAACAGGTGATGGTATAACTGAAGCAAAAACTATTTCGGTAACATTTAAAGATACAGGAAAACCAAGCCCATCAATCTCAAACTTTACCATAGTAGATACGGGCACAAATGCTAAATCTACTGTTCTTATTAAGTGCTCTGACAATGTTCGGGTTACTAAATATTATTGGGGAACAAGTAATCCGAGTTCTCTAGATGATATTACAACAACAACTAGTATAAGTAGTCTTCGTGGCTCGGGAATAACAAAGAATCTTACATCGGGAGGAACATATTATTTAGCGTGTCGCGATGCTGCTGGCAATTGGAAAGAAACAAGTATTACAGTTACAAAATCGCGTAATTCGGCCTGTGGGGTTCAATCAGAAGATTGTAGTTATAGTTGCACAAAATATGCCGATTTTGATACTTTGAAAAAATATTCATGTGCAAGTTGTTCAACAAAAGATAAAGCGGTAACTTATTGCCAAGACCAAAAAAATCATGATGGATTACATGATTGGGCAAAGAGTGACTATGCAACGTGTGGCGATTGTGCTTCTGGTTATACTTACAGTGATTCAAAAGAGAAATGTTATAAAAATACAACATGCTATTATTCATCCGGTAGTAGCAACTGCGATGTAACGTATAAGACTTGTATTCATAAATAATATTAATTTATCCAAACAAAAAAGAAGTTAAATAATAATTAACTTCTTTTTCTATTCTTTAATAACTTCAATCGCACTTTTTAAGTAACTTCTAGTTAATAGACCAGCTCCTAATTTTGTTCCCCCAAAGTATCTAACAACCACGATTAATTTGTTATTTAAATGATGAGTTTCTAATAAATTATATATAGGCATCCCTGCGGTGCCACCTGGTTCTTTATCATCAGTTTTCTTAGCTATTGGTCCAATTTTATAAGCATAGGGAAAGTGATTAGCTTTCTTATGTTCTTTTTTTAATTCATCAAGTATACTTTGAACTTCATCTTTATTATCTATTTCATAGTAATAAGCAATAAATTTAGATTTTTTTATTTCATATACATAATTACTAATTAATTTATACATAATAATTCCTTTCATTAGTATTGTATCATAAAGTTTATATTTAAAGGAAAAAATGTTATACTAATGGGGAAGTGATGGATATGATTGAGGAAAAATTAAAATTGATTCCCCATTTACCTGGTAGTTATCAAATGCTTGATAAAGATGGGGTAATAATATATGTGGGAAAAGCAAAGGATTTAAAAAAGAGAGTAAATAGTTACTTTAATAGGGAACAAAGTGGTAAGACCAAAAAAATGGTTTCTGAAATTAAGGACTTTACTTATATAGTTACTAATACTGAGAATGAAGCTTTTATTACAGAAATTAATCTAATTAAAGAACATAACCCTAAGTATAATATTTTATTAAAAGATGATAAGAGTTATCCTTATATTGAATATATTTCTAAACCATATCCTAAAGTTAAAGTATCAAGATATTTAAATATAAGAAAAAGAGATAACAAAGTTATTTTTGGACCTTATCCCAATGCTTATGCAGCTAGAAGAATAGTTAATTTATTAAATAGATTATATCCATTAAAGAAATGTTCAGGAAACCCTAAGGCATTATGTTTATATTATCATATTGGGGAATGCCTAGGTTATTGTGTTAATAAAGTAGATCAAGATAAGTTAAATAATATGGAAGAAGAGATTTTATCATTTTTAAGAGGAAATGATAAAATCCTTAGGGAAAAGATTTTATCCAAAATTAATTCTTATTCAGAGGCTTTAAATTATGAAATGGCTAAAGAATTAAAAGAGGAATTAAACTATATTGATGTTATAATGGATAAACAAAAAGTTGAAGCCCATGATTTTGTTAATAGAGATGTTATAGGATATTATATAGATAAAGGTCATATAGGTTTAAATATTCTATTTATTAGAAATAATAAACTAATAGGTAGTCATAATGATATTATAACTATTAAAATAGACCCAGAAGAAGAAATTAATGATTATATCTTAAACTTCTATACTAGACATGAAGTTCCTAAAGAAATACTTGGAGATAAATATTTAAAAACAGATATATTATCTGAATTATTAAAAACAAATTTTGTTATTCCGGAAAAAGGAAAGAAAAAGAAATTATTAGATATGGCCAAGCTAAATAGTTCAATCTATTTGAATAATGAAATTATGGCATTTGAGAAAGAAGAAAAAAGAACCATTAGTGCCAATGAAGAGTTAAAAAACATTTTGAAATTAAATAGTTTGAAGAGAATAGATATATTTGATAATTCTAATCTATTTGGCACCTTTGCTGTTTCAGGCATGGTAGTATTCAAAGAAGGAATACCAGAAAAGAAAGAGTATCGAAAGTATAAAATTACCATAGATAAAAATGATGATTATAATACTATGAAAGAAGTTATTTATAGAAGATATTATCGAGTATTATTAGATAAATTAGAAAAACCTGATTTGATAATAGTAGATGGTGGTATAAATCAAATAAATGCTTGTAAAGATGTTTTAGATAATTTAAATCTACCTATTAAAGTAGTGGGGTTAAAGAAAAATGATAAGCATAGAACTAATGATTTATTAGATGGAGATAGTTATAATATTATTCCAATAGATAAAGATAGTTTAGTATTTCATTACTTGACTAGAATGCAAGATGAAGTTCATAGATATGCCATTAGTTATCATCGTCAAATCAGAAGCAAAGGATCAATAAGTAGTGTTTTAGATAATGTTGATGGTATAGGAAAAGTAAGAAAAAAGGCATTAATAAAAGAATTTGGTAATATTAATAATATTATGAATGCTAAAATAGAGGATTTAGAAAAATTTATTCCGAAAGAGGTTGCCATTAATTTACAAAAATATTTAATTAATTTGAAGAAAGGGGAAAAATAGGTAAATATTTTTCCCTTTTGTATAGAAATAATCTTCAGTTTTTGTTAGAATATTTATGTGGTATATATGAAAAAGGTAATTAAAAAATATAGTACATTTTTAAAATATATTTTAGTAGCAGTTATTTCTTTTTTAATAGATATATCTCTTTTTACCTTATTTAATAGAGTAATTATTAAAGAAATAATAATTTCAACTATTTTAGCTAGAATAATATCATCTTTTATTAATTATTTATTAAATAGAGATAAAGTATTTAAAAGTGGTGAAAATAGTAAGAAAACAATTATTAAATATTACATATTAGTTGTAGTGCAAATGTTAGTATCGGCATTTACAGTTAAAGGATTAAAATACATATTAAAAATAGATGCCACACTTATTAAGATACCTGTGGAATGTGTAATATTTATTTGTAATTATTTTATTCAAAAGTTATTTATATTCAAAAGGAAGGATTTATATGAAGAATAAAGAAAAAGAAAAGTTTTTATGGGATCATTACTATAACAACAAAGATTATGATATAAATATACCTAATATGTCATTATATGAGTATATGATTGAAGAAACCAAGGATTTTGCTGATTATCCAGCAATTAATTATTTTGGTAAAAAAATAACTTATAAAACTTTTTGGGATTATATAGATAGATGTGCAAAATCTTTAAAAAGCCTAGGAGTTAGAAAAAATGATGTTGTTACAATATGTTTACCTAATACTCCTGAATCTGCGATTACTTTTTTTGCAATAAATAAAATAGGAGCTATAGTTAATATGGTTCATCCTTTATCAGCAGAAGAAGAAATAAAAGATTATTTAAATAAAACTAATAGTGTTCTAATGATTTGTTATAGTGCTTTATATAATAAAATAAAAAGTATTATTAATGAAACATCAGTATATAAAGTTATCTTTGCTAGTCCAAGTGATTCAATGCCAGTATTTTTAACTGGACTATATAAAGTAACAAGAGAAAGAAAAGAAGAAAAGCCAAAGAATAACAATAGTTTCTATATGTTTTGGAAGGAATTCTTACATTTAGGGGATTATTATGATGGTAAAATAGATGTTCATCGTTCATCAACTGATGATGCAGTTATTCTTCATAGCGGAGGCACTACAGGTATTCCTAAGAGTATTCTTTTAGCAAACCGCAGCTTTATAGGTATGAATGAACAAGCTAAAATTAATTTTCATTTATTAGTGCCTGGAGATTCAGTTTTATCAATATTACCATTTTTCCATTGCTTTGGCTTAGTAGTATGTATGTATGTCCCAATATGTCTTGGTGTTACTTGCATTTTAGTGCCTCAATTTGATGCTAAAAAGTTTGATAAGGTTTTATCTAAATATAAACCAGTAGTTATGACTGGAGTTCCTACATTATATGAGGCCATGCTTAAAAATGAAAAGATGAAAAACGTTTCTTTTTCGCAATTTAAATATGTTATATGTGGAGGAGACTCTATTCCAGAAAAAAGAAATAAAGAGATTAATGACTTTTTAAAAAGTCATGGCTCTCCTGAAGTTTTACAACAAGGTTATGGAATGACTGAAACAACAGGTCCTGTTTGTTTTGGCTCTTTAGGAAGTAATAAACTTGGTGGAGTTGGAGCCCCAATGGTAGGTAATGTAGTTAAAATAATTGATCCAAAAACCAATGAAGAAATGAAGCCAAAAGAAGTTGGAGAAATATGTGTTAACAGTATAGTTGTTATGAAGGGGTATTTAAACAATGAAAAAGATACCAATAAAACACTACAATTATATAAAGATGGAAGAAAGTATATTCATACTGGGGATTTAGGATATATTGATGAAGATGGAGTAGTATTCTATGTTCAAAGAATGAAAAGAATTATAGTTTCATCTGGTTATAATGTATATCCTCAACATATTGAAAATGTTTTAAGAGAAAATAAATATATTAAAGATGCTTGTGTAGTTGGAGTTCCTCACCCATATAAACAAGAAGTGGCTAAGGCCTTTATTGTTTTAAAAGATGGAGTAGAGGAATCTTGGACAGTAAAAAAAGAAATAATGGATTATGCAAATAAGAACTTAGCCCATTACATGATACCAAGAGAATATATTTATAAAAAAGAATTTCCTAAAACAAAATTTATGAAAACTGATTATAATAAACTTAGAGAAGAATTATTAAAATAATTCTTCTTTTTATAGTAATAATTCCTTAAATATGATATTATTTTTATAGGTGATATTATGGTAGTTTTATATATTTTATTAATTTTATTATGTCTTTACATTATATTTATTTGCTTTCGTTCATTTAGAAAAAATGAATTTGGTATGTTCTGGTTTAATTTCTGGAAATATCCTTTAGGATTAGTATTTAGATTTTATTATCCTTTTAAAACTGAAAACAAAAAGGTTATTCCTGATGAAGGACCAGTTCTATTTTGCGGAAACCATATTCATTTAATGGATCAATGCTTAGCTATTTTAAATACTAAAAGGCCAGTGCATTATATGGCTAAAATAGAATATTGGCAAAATCCAAAAACAAAATGGTTCTTTAATATGATGGGATGTATTCCAGTTAATAGACAAATACATGATGATAACGCTAAGGCACAAGCTCTAGAAGTTCTAAATAAAGGACTAGCCTTAGGTTTATTCCCTGAAGGAACAAGAAATAAAACTAAAGAATTATTACAACCTTTTAAATTTGGAGCAGTTTCTATGGCAAAGAAAACTAATGCTACTATTGTTCCATTTGCTATTACAGGAACATATAAGTTTAGAACAAAAAACTTAAAGATTACTTTTGGTAAACCATTTAAAGTTGGAGATATGGAGTTAGAGGAAGCAAACAAGAAATTATATGATGAAATTTTGAATATAATTAAAAAGAACAGGTGATTTAATGCATAATATATATTTAAAAGATTTAGTTAAGCTATCTAATGGAAAACTAATTATGGGGGATGAAAATACCCCATTAATTAATTTTTCTAAAGATACTAGAACTATGGAACCTAATGATATATATATAGGAATAAAAGGAGAAAACTTTGATGGTAATACTCTATATAAAGAAGCTTTTGAAAAGGGAGCTTTGGGATGTATTATCAACGATAATATAGAACTTGATAGAGAGTTTTTAAGCAATTATTCAGATAGATTTTTAATCTTGGTTAGTGATACTATTAAAGCAATCCAAAGTCTTGCAAAATACAAAAGAAGTCTATATGACATTTTAGTGGTAGGGGTTACTGGTAGTGTGGGAAAGACAAGCACAAAAGATATAATTGCTTCAGTTTTAAGTCAAAAGTATAATGTTTTAAAAACTGAAGGTAATTATAATAATCATATTGGAGTTCCATTAACGATTTTAAGATTAAAAGATGAAAATGCTTTGGTAGTGGAGATGGGAATGAATAGCCTTGGAGAGATAAGCTCTCTTTCCCAAATAGCTAAACCTAGTATAAGTGTTATTACAAATGTTGGGACGGCTCATATAGGTAATTTGGGCTCTAGAGAGAACATTTTAAAGGCTAAATTAGAAATTCTTGATGGTATGGATAAAGATGGGGTTTTAGTTATTAATAATGATAATGATTTATTACATGATTACTATATAAAGAATAAAGACAATAGAAATATTATTACTTTTGGTATTAATAATATAAGTGATTATAAGGCATACGATATAGAAACAAAAGCCTTAGATAGTTCTTTTAAAACAGACATTAATAATAAAACATATAATTTTAAAATAAATATTCCTGGAGAACATTTCGTTCTCAATGCACTATGTGCATTGGCTTTGGGAAGTTATCTAAAAATAGATACTTCTAAAATAGAATTGGGTATAGAAAGTTTTTCTTTAACCAAAAGAAGAATGGAAATAAATAATATTAATAGTTACGTAATAATTAATGATTGTTATAATGCTAATTTAGACTCTATGACGTCTGCAATTAATTATTTAGGAACTTTAAAAGGAAGAAAAGTGGCAGTTTTAGGAGATATGCTAGAACTTGGAGATTATTCTGAAAAACTCCATAGAGCAATAGCTCAAGTTATTATAGATAATAAAATCGATCTAGTTATAACAGTTGGAGAAGAATCAAAATATATAAAAAATGAATTAAATAGGAATAATTATAATAATATAGAAAGCTTTGATAATAATTTAGATGCTTTTAATAAAATTAAAGAATCTATAAAAAAAGGAGATAATATATTATTAAAAGCATCATACGGAATGAAGTTCATAGAAATATACAATTATTTAGTTAACTATATAAAATAGGTGTTAATATCAATTAACATCTGTTTTTTAATTGAATATATCTTATTATTATTATATAATTATAAGAGAGAATAGGGTGATAAAGTGACAAAAAACAATCATCAAAAAAAAGTTTTTATTGTAACTCTTTTATTTGCCCTAATATTAATTAGCTTAAGTGTTTTTGTGTCTTTTGCGTACATGGCTGTATCAACTACAGGTTTTGCTACTAATCCGACTGTAAAAAATACTACCGCATGCTTAGATGTTAATTATTCTGAATCAGGGACAATTAATTTAAATTATCAATATCCAATAAGTGATGCTTATGCTTTAGCTAACGTAGTTCCCGTTACAATTACAGTTACTAACACTTGTACAAGCGGTGATGCAATTAACTATGTTTTAGCATTTACTAGTTTATCTAAAAATCATGTTAATGCATCAGATCCGTATTATATCCCTGATAATAAAATGCGTATCCAAGTAAAAAGATCACTCAATGGTGCAAGCCAAACTGTTCTAGAGTCAGCTGATTATTTATCTACGTTGCTTACAGTATCAGGAACAAATACTATTAATTATATTAATAATGCATTATCTCAAAGAAGTGATACAAGTGGTTTTACAAATAAAACTCACTATTTAGTAGATTCGAACACTATTGGTTACGGAATGACAAATACCTATTATCTATATTTATGGATTGACTACTATGAAGGCGATAGTGCAGTATATTCCAGTGGAGCTGTTCATAATTCTAGTTATGATAATACGACTGAAGGATACGATTTTAAAGGAGCAGTTAACTTAGTTGTAAATACTGATTTAGAGATTTATCGTTACTCTAATACCAATTATAATTCAAATCAATATTCTAGTAATGTTTCTTTAGTTAATGCTGGTTATTTATATTATAAAAAGGTGGATACAAGTGTAAATCGTAACTATGTATGTGGAGTATTTAGTGGAACAGAAATATGTTTAGGACAATATTTGGAAAATATAAATGCGCAGTTTGCAGCATTAGGTATTACTTGTACTACTTCAGGAACTTGGGTTACATGTCAAAATAGTGCTATCTCTTGTGCTTATACTACATCAGCCAGTGAAATTCGAAGATGTACAGATAGATCTACTGGAAAGAAGTGTGAGCAATATTCTAATACTGAGGGATCGTGTAGTTAGTTATTAACATCAATTTACACAAAAAAGAACTTTAAAATAAATAATAGTTCTTTTTTTATGTTATAATTATTAATAGGTGAAAGTATGAAGAAGAAAAAGATGTTTAAAAGTAGATTACAAATGATAATATACATGATTCTATTTGCAATATGCATTGCATTATTTATTGTAATTGGGAGAATAGATTTTCATAAAGACGAGGTTTCTGAAGCAAGTAAAATAAGTAAGATTTATAATTCTTTGGATGAGAATAATTTATATGTTTTTTCTGATGCCACTGATGTTTTAAATATTATAAATAAAAGAACTGGCATAATATTAATGGGATTTCCATCTAACAAGTTTATGGATTCATATGCTCATATTTTAAATAAAGCCGCTATGGAATACAATATAGATAAAATATATTATTATGATTTTTTACAAGATCGTGAAGAGAATAATGGAACTTACGAAACTATAGTTAGAACTCTTGAAGTATATGCTCCTCAAGATGATTTGGGTATCCAAAATATTTATGCTCCAACTATTATTATGGTTAAAGAAGGAACAGTAGTGGCATATTTAGATGATGCCGCAATTCTTAAAGGTAATATAACTCCTGAGATTTATTATAATGATAATCAAGAAGCAATTATATATGAAAAAATAAAGACCGCTATTAAAGAGTATTTGGGATAGGTGATAAAATGGAAGAAACATTTAAAAGTAAATTGGGATTTTCTTTATTTTTTATTCTAATAATAGGTTTAATAGTAGGCGGATATTTTTGGACTAATTGGACTTTAACCGAAAAAGAGAGAGTAAAGCAACAAAAAAAAGAAGAAAAGATAGAATATAAAATTGATGCTGATAAAGATTATATCTATTTTGTAAATGAATCAGCAATAAGTGAAGAAGCAGAAATTGATTACAAAGATGTAGTTATTAATCTTAAAGGTCAAGAAGCTTTAACAGAAACTTTGGAAAAAGAAAACAAGATATATAAAAATAATATAGTTCATATAAGTGAAATGAATTTATTAAGTAAAGATTTAATCGCATATAATTATGACGATTTATATGCTCTTACATTCCGTAATTATGATGTGTTTGAATTTGGTAAATACGTAAGCTTATTAATAAAAGATTATAATTATTCATGTTTGGATAATGGTGGTGTAACATTTAAAGATTCTAAAGCCTATGTCTTCAATGTTCAAAGTGGTGAATTATTAAAGAGTAATGAATTATTAAATATGTATAGATTGAATATGGATATTGTTAAAGAAAGAGTTACAGAGTATTTAAGCGGTAAACAAACTAAAGTAAATAATGTAGATGTTATAAAGATAGAAGATACAATTAACGAATTAAAAGAAGAGAACTTATATATTAATAATTATGGGAAATTATCTATTACTTTTCTTGTCAAAACCACTCAAACCGATTATAATGAGATTACGGAGGTTAATTAATATGGATTTGAATTTAAATACTGAAGAAAAAATGTTAAAAGCTATTGGCGTTTTAGAAGATAGACTAGTTTCTATTAGAGCTGGAAGAGCTAATCCAGCAATGCTAAATGGAATTATGGTTGATTATTATGGAACACCAACACCATTAAATAGTATTGCTAATATAACAGTTCCAGAAGCTAGACAATTGTTTATTAAACCATTTGATAGAAGTGCATTAAAAAATATAGAAAAAGCAATTAATGAAGCAAACCTTGGGATTTCGCCTTCTAATAATGGGGAAATGGTTATTATTACTATACCTGAATTAAATGAGGAAAGAAGAAGGGAATATGTTCGTCAGGCTAAATCCATTGGGGAAGAGGCTAAAGTTGCTTTAAGAATGATTAGAAGTGACGATAATGATACAATTAAAAAAGCTGAATTACCTGAGGACGAAGAAAAATTATATTTAGATGATGTTCAAGAACTAATTAATAAATATAATAAAATAGTAGACGAAAAAGTTAAGGAAAAGGAATCAGAATTAATGAAAGTATAAATAGTTATTAATATAACTATTTTTTTTATTTGTTTTCCTTATTTAAACAAACACTTTACTTGAAGAAATCATATATATATGATAATATTTTTATGTAAAGAAGTTAGGATTGGTAGTTTATGAAAGTATTAAAATTAATAGGAAAATTTTTTAGTTTTATTGGTGTTTTTTTGTTGGTTTTATTAGTTACTGTTTATTCTATGGGTTTAATATTTTGTTATGGTCCAAGTGTTCATGCTAGAAACTTATTTGTTACAACAATTCTAGAAACTGGGCAAATGAAATTTTTAGCTAGAATGTTTATGAGTAATAAAGCAATTAAAGAGATAGTTGATAGTAATAGTATGGTTTCTTTAGATGAAGAAATAGATAATTCTCTAATTGATACTAACTCTGATTTAGATAAAAATGGTATCGAATTAGTAAAGATATCTGGAAGCACCTATTCTGCTAAAATGATAATAGTTAATGATCCTGCAAGAGTAAAAGTCGCTACTATTTATGATGGTAATTGGAAAGAGTATGGTGTTACTTTAGATAAATTAGTTAATGATGCCAATGCTTTTGCTGGAATAAATGGAGGACTATATTATTCTTCTGGCAATAAAGGTGGAAGACCAATGGGATTAATCGTTAAAGAAGGTAAAATAGAATTTAATAGTCCTGGGGGAATTGCAGGATTACACTTAGTTGGATTTAATGAAGATAATTTACTTAAGATTATAGATTTAAGTGGTAAAAATGCTAGCCAAGTTGAAAAGGTTATTAAAGATGAAAAAATTAGAGATGCAGTTGCCTTCCAAGAAGAGTCTAGTGATGCCAATAACCATTTTGTCAAATTGATTATTAATGGTGAATTAAGGGAAACAAAAGGGTCTGGAAGTGGCGCTAATCCAAGAACAGCAATTGGTCAAAGGAAAGATGGTGCAGTTCTACTATTAGTTACTGATGGAAGAGGAGCTAATGGCCATTTAGGAGCAACCGCTGCAGATTTAATTGATATTATGAGTGAATATGGTGCTGTAAATGCTGCTAATATTGATGGTGGTTCATCTTCTAGTATGTATTATGATGGGCATTATGAGATGACATCAGTTACACTATATTATTCTAATTCATCATGGCGTTTGCCTGATGGATTTGTGGTAGAAAAGAGGTAATAATATATGCGTAAATTAAAGATAACCAGAAGATGGCGTAAAAAAAGTTTTTATGGCAAAACCTTAACATTATGGACATTTTTACTAGTAGTTCTAGGTGTAGTATTTTTAATATATGTTTATAATAGTATGATTATTTATGAAAGAAATTTAGTTGATAATTATATTAATTATCTTGCTACTAGTGGAAAATTATCTAAGAATATAGATAATAATTTATTTGAAGTTAGTGAATACGAAAGAAAAAATGCTAAAATAACCGAAGGCATAAAGAAAGTATTTAAAAGTAAAGATTTAAAAATTAAAAAGAATAATTCATTAAGTAAAGATGGTATTTATGCCTATGATTTAAAAATCAATGATAATGTAGTTTCTACAGTTTCATTAAAAAGTGTTAATAAATACATTAGGATGGCTATATTAACTATTAATGAATGGGATGTAGTAGATGCAAAAACGTATTTTGATAATGGTATATATCATTATGAAATAAATATTCCAAGTTCATATAAATTATATATTAATAACAACGAAGTTAAAGATTCAGCAGTTACCAAAGAGGGAGATGTTGATGGTTTAGATAGATTAACTCAACATATAGAGATTCAAAAGAGTAAAATCTATAATATTAATAACTTAGTATATGAACCCAAAATTAAAATAGTTGATGAAAATAACAAAGAAGTCAAATGGGAAGCAAAAGATAATAAGATAGTTATTAAAAATGATTTTATAGAAATAGCAAAATTAGAAGATGCTAAAAAGTATATTAAAGATGAATTTGATCCATTAGCTTTAGCTAAGAATTATAGTTTGTTTTTAACAAATGATTTAGGTGGAGAACGTCATGGTTTTTATAAGTTGTCTCCATATTTAATTAAAGATAGTTATATGTATGGAATGGCATGGGGATGGGCAACTAATGTAGATATTACTTTTGTTAGTAATCATCGCTTAAAAAATCCTGTATGGACCAATGAATCACTAAAAAACTTTATTATATATAATGATAATGCATTTAGTTGTGAAGTATATTTAGAAAAGAATATGATAGTTAATGGTCAAGATAAAGTAGATAAAATGCATGATAGATTATTCTTTATTTACTATGAAAATGGCTACAAACTAGTAGATATGAAAGCAATTAAAGATTAGGAGGTATTTTTTTGAAAAACATATTTGTTGTTATTCCAACACTGGATCCTGATCAAAAGATCATGGAATCATTTATAAAAGAATTAAAAAAAGAATTTACTAATATTTTAGTTGTTAATGATGGTAGTGATGAAAGCCATAATAAATTTTTTGAAAAATTAGATAAAAGTGGAGTAACTATTATTACTCACTTTAAGAATTTAGGTAAAGGAAGAGCACTCAAATCAGCATTTAATTATATATTAAATGCATTTCCTACAATTGATGGAGTAGTTACATGCGATTGTGATGGACAACATAGTGTTAAAGATATAAAAAAGTGTGCTCAAGCATTATTAAAAAATCCTGATAAATTGATATTAGGAGTTCGTGATTTTAGTAAAGATGATGTTCCTAAAAGAAGTAGATTTGGTAATAAAACAACTAGAAATGTCTTTAAATTATTTGTTGGTATAGATATATCTGATACTCAAACAGGTCTTAGAGGATTAAGTAAAGAATTAATGTTAGAGTTTTTAGACATTTCTGGAGAAAGATATGAATATGAAACAAATATATTAATTGAATGTCAAAGAAAAAATATTAAAATAAAAGAAGTTGGTATAGATACAATATATATTGATAGTAATTCTAATAGTCATTTTAATCCTATTAAAGATTCTATTAAAATATATAGATTATTTATTAAATATATATTAGTTGCTTTATCTTCATATATTTTAGAATTGATATTATTTGCTTCTTTACTAAGCATATTTAAGATTAATGGTAAAATTCTTGCTGCTACAATAATTGCTAGAGTTTTATCTACAATATATAATTACTTTGTTAATAAAAATACTATGTTTAAAAATAGTTCATTTAAAATTCTAGCTAAGTATTATATATTAGTTACTATTCAAATGTTTATATCTGGTTGTTTTGTAGCATACTTGTTTAATTTAACTGGTTCAAATGTTATTTTAATTAAGATTTTAGTTGATTTAATACTATGGATGGTTAACGTTTTTATTAAAAGAGATTTTGTGTTTACGGGAGTTAAAAAATGAAAAAGAGAACAATAATAGTCTCAGTGTTGTTTCTATTATTCATTAGTTTAGTAATATTAATTAAAACTAATGTAATAAGTGGATTTGATACTTGGGTATATAATATAGTTACAATAAAAATGTCTACAATTATTACAAATATGTATAAAGTTTTTACATTCTTTGGATCTACATCTTTTATCGTATTTCTTTGTGCTTTTTTCTTAGTTTTATTTATCATTTTAAAAAAGAATAGTAAAGGTTATATTATTACAATATGTTTAATTATTTCTACTATAATGAATAATGTTATTAAAGTTATTATTCGTAGACCTCGTCCCGAAGTTCTAGCTTTAGTCACAGAAAAATCTTTTTCGTTTCCAAGTGGCCATACTATGGCCTCAGTATCTATGTATGGAATGCTTATTTATTTATTATTAAGAAGTTCAACTAATAAAAAAACTAAGATAGCTTTAAGTATTTTACTAGGTATTTTACCATTTATGATTGGTTTAAGTAGAATATATTTAGGAGCTCATTTTGCAAGTGACATAATTGGTGGTATAATTGTTTCAAGCATTTTATTATTAATTGAAACATATTTTATTGATAAAAAGAAATGGTATTAATTAGAATAGAGGATATTATGAAAAAAATAAAAATAATTAGTTTATTAGTTTTCTGTATATTTCTACTAGCTGGGTGTTCAAAAACTAATCTAGATAACGCAACAATTTGGACAACAGTATATCCGGTTGAATATATAACTAAATACTTATATGGTGAAAATAGCACAGTTGATAGTATTTATCCTGATGGAGTGGACTTAAATAATTATAAATTAACTGAAAAACAAATAGATAATTATTCTGAAGGAGATTTATTTGTATATATTGGTTTAGGTCCCGAAAAAGACTTAGCTAAAACATTCATTAATAAGAATAATAAGTTAATGCTTATAGATGCAACTTATGGTTTATCTAGTGATAATATAACTGAATTATGGTTAGCTCCAAATAATTTCTTAATGCTTGTAAAGAACATTAAATCATCATTAAATGAATATTTGGATAATTCAATAAAAATAGATTCAGTTAATACTAAATATAATGAATTATATGAAAAAGTTTCGTGGTTAGATGCAGAGTTGCGTAATATAGCTAGAGACGCTAAAGAAAACGGAAAAAATACACTTGTAGTTGCAACTAATACTCTTAAATTTCTAGAAGGCTATGGATTTAATGTTATATCTATTGAAGATATAGAAAGTTCTAATAGTCCTAATGCAATAAATGATCTAAAGAGTAAATTTAAGAGTTCTAATTATAATAGTATTATTATGATTAAAGGAGAAAAGAAAAGTGAACTTTTCAAGGAGTTAGAGAATAACTACAAAGCTAAAGTTATTGAATTGAATAATTTAGTTACTAATTCAGACACAGCTAGTGATTATATAACAATTCAAGATGAAAATATATCTATTATAAGGGATTTATTATTAAAATAATAAATCCCTTAAATAATTGACTAAAATAGGCTTATGTGTTAAACTATAGGAGTAATTCTTGGTATGGAGTAGTACTCAAGAGGCTGAAGAGGCGCCCCTGCTAAGGGTGTAGGACGGGTAACTGTCGCGAGAGTTCAAATCTCTCCTGCTCCGCCATATGTTTATAAATCTCATTATTATGAGATTTTTTTGTTTTATATTTTTCTTTGTAATGATATAATTAAATAGAATAGAAAAGGCATTTAGTATGAGAGAAATTACCAAAATAATGATTGAAAGATATGCATTAAATAAGCTTAAATATGATTTTATGGGATATAGGTTTAATGACGTTCAAGAATTATCTTTTCATCACTTAATTATTCCTCGTTGTGTATGTAAAGATTTATATCCCCACGCTGGTTTTTTAGACTGGAATTGTGCTTTATTAGTTAGAAATACCAGTCATGATTATTTACATACAATAGAAAAATACGATTATGATAGATTTGCTGCAATTAGTAGTGAGATGATAGATGAAAATATAAAAGGATATCTCGATTATGAGAACTTAAAAGCTATTGATGACATTTTATATTCATTCGAAATGGAATATTATAATGAAACAACTGAAAAGGGAAAGTTAATTGTTCCAGAGGAATGGACTATGAGATTATTGAGAGAAAAAAAGTTTTAAAACACTTTTTCTTTTTTTATTTATAGAGTATAATAATTTCATGACAAAATTAAAAGGTTCAATCAAGAAAATTATTTATCAAAACGATGACAATGGCTACTTAGTTGGTCTTTTTCGTGTCTCTAAAGTTTATGATGATATAGATAAAGAATGGTTAAAAAAAACTATCACCATAACTGGATCATTACTTGATATTAAATTGGAGACTCCTATAGAAATTGAAGGTAATTTCATTGATCACGAAAGATTTGGAAAGCAATTTCAAATTAAAGAATATAAAGTTATTATTCCTGAGGAAAACGATGATATTATTGAATTTTTATCAAGCTCTTTTGTTAAAGGTTGCGGAAAAAAAACAGCTGAGAAAATAGTTTCTGTCTTTGGAGCCAGAACAATTGAAAGAATTAAAGAAGATGAAAAAGCACTAGATGAAATTGAAGGTTTAGGTCTTAAAAATAAAATTAAGATTAGGGAATCAATTTTAAATTATTCTAAGTCGTCAGATATTTTATTAAAATTGAAGAATTTGGGTTTTTCTATTGAAGAAGCAGGAAGAATATATACTAAACATAAAGGAAATATACTTGATGTTATTGATAACAATATTTATTTATTAAATGATGTTGTAGATTTTAATCGTTTAGATAATATCTTTTTAAATAATTATGATAGATATGATAAAAGAAGAGTAAAAGCATGTATTATTGAATCTATGAAGACTATTTCTTTAAATACAGGGGACATTTACTATGATTTAAGTGATGTATATTCTATTTTAGTTAAATTATTTAATCTTAATATTGAATTTGAATTATTCGAAGAATATATAAATGAATTAGCAAAAGAACTATTTGTAGTCATAGATGAAAATAAGTGTTATTTGCAAAACAATTATGAAGATGAAGTTGTAATATCAGAATTATTAAAGAAAATACAGGATAAAAAGATAAAAACTACCGATTATCAAGAAAGAATTAAAGAAATAGAAAAGAAGTTAAACATTACTTATAATGATGATCAGATAAAAGCTATAAGCACAGCATTAAATAATAATATTACAATAATATCTGGAGGTCCTGGAACAGGGAAAACAACAATAATTAATGCAATAGTTAGATTATTTATTGAAAATAATCGATTAAGTCCAATTGAGATAACTGAGCAGATAGCCCTTTTAGCTCCGACTGGAAGAGCAAGCAAAAAGATGTCTATGGCAACAAGTATGCCAGCATCAACTATTCATCGTTATTTAAAATGGAATAAAGATACTGATGACTTTATGATAAATGAGAATAATAAAAACTTTCAAAAACTTATAATAGTTGATGAAGTTAGTATGATTGATAATTCTTTATTTGCGGCATTATTAAAAGGGATTCATAGTTATGTTCAATTAGTTTTAGTAGGAGATGCTTTTCAATTACCTTCAGTAGGCCCGGGGAATATCTTAAGTGATTTAATAAATGGTGATTTATTTAATTATGTTCCCTTAAATTATATATATCGTCAAAGTGAGAATTCTTATATACCTTATTTAGCTAAAGAAATAAAGAATAAAGATTTAGCCGAAGAGTGGTTGAATAAACATGACGATTATAATTTTATAATAACTGAGAATAAAGATATTCCAATGACAATTAAAAAAATAATTGAAGAAGGAATAAAAAAAGGATTTGATGAAAATAATTTACAAATACTTGCACCAATGTATCGGGGAGATAATGGAATAGATAATTTAAATAGAATGTTATGTAAATTATTTAACCCAAGTCCTAATGAAAAACAAATCACTTATGGAGATATTGAATATAAAGTAAATGATAAAGTTTTACAATTAATAAATGACGCCGATAATAATGTGTTCAATGGTGATATAGGTTTTATAAGTGATATAATTACAATCAAAAAACCATATAGAAAAGATGTTGTTATTATAGATTTTGATGGTAATTTAGTTAGATATGAGAAAAAAGATTTAAAAAATATTAGACATGCTTATGCCATGTCAATACATAAGAGTCAGGGAAGTGAATTTGATCATATAATAATGCCAATAACATTCCATTACGGAAACATGTTATATAATAAAATTCTTTATACTGGAGTTAGTAGAGCTAAGAAAAGTCTTATATTAATTGGCGATCCCAACGCATTTTATCGAGGTATATTTAATGATTATGGAAATTTAAGAAAAACAACCTTAAGAGAAAGGCTATTAGAAATATTTTTACATAATTAATATAATTCTATCCATAATATTATTAGAGGTGGAAAGATGAAAAAAATGGGACTTGTTACAGGGATGGTAGTAGCAGGTATGATAGGCCTAGGGACATATACTTTAGTCAATAAAAGGACTAAAAGCAAAGCTGATAGACTTATAAATAGTGTTTTAGATAAAGCTAATGATGTCACCACAAATACTTTTGAAAAGAGTTTATAACTCTTTTTCTTTGTGAAAAATAATCATTTATGTAGTATAATGTTATTAGGTGATTATATGAAAGATAAAAATAGTCAAGACATTAATAAAAAAGAGGTGAATGAAGTTTTAGGTTTAACTAAAAAAATATTAAAAATTCTTTATATAGTTTTTATAGCAGCCTTAGTTTTAGTGGCCATAGTAGCCATTCAAAAATTAAAATTATATGATATAGTTTTAGATATACTTAAAGTTATTATTCCATTCTTTATTGGTTTTGTTATAGCATGGCTACTAAGGCCTCTGGTACTAAAACTTAATACTAAGACTAAAAATAATACCATTAGTTCTATAATAGTATTTCTTCTATTTATATTACTAATAGTTGGACTTTTATATCTATTTATTCCTACAGTATATAGAGAAGTTAATGAATTAGTTGGATTAATACCTAGTTTAATTGAAAAAATAACTAAAAGTATTAATGATTTCTTTACTAGATTATCTACTAGTGGATTAAACTTAGAACAATTTAAGAATCGTTTGCTAAATAATATAACTAATTATGGAACAGAAATAGCTAAAGATGCACCATCAACAATATTAAATATGATAGGTTCATTATTTAGTGGTATTGGAATAGTTGCTATGGGATTAATTATTGGTATATATATGCTTATAGATTACGAGAGCATAAGTGTTTATGTTAAGAAATTATTTCCTTTAAAATGGCAAGATGATATTCATAATTTATCTACTAAAATGAGTGGAGAAGTTAGAAAGGTTGTTAATGGCACCTTTCTAGTAGCGCTAGTCGTTCTATTATGTGATTCAATTGGTTTTACATTAATTGGGTTAAATGCTCCATTATTATTTGGAATGTTTTGTGGTATTACTGATTTAATACCATATATTGGTCCATACATTGGTGGTGGAGTTGCCGTTATTGTGGGCTTTACTCAAGATCCTTGGATAGGAATTGGAGTTTTAATAATATGTGTAATTGTTCAAGTAGTAGAAAGTTATATTCTTCAACCTATAGTTATGAGTAAAGCAAGTTCTTTACACCCAGTTATAATTATTATTGGTTTACTAGTATTTGGCCATTTCTTTGGTATTATTGGAATGATTCTAGCAACTCCATCACTAACAATTCTTAAGGTTTTACTAGAATGGGTAAAAGAAAATTATTTAATTGAAAAAAGAGTTTAAAAATAATAATAATTGTGCTATAGTATTTATGTAATCAGAGAAAAAAGATGTATATAATTTGTGTTTAGAGAAAGTTAGTGGCTGATGGAAACTAATAATAGGAATTATATATTGCTACTTTTGGAGATTAATCGGTGATGAATCGTTAACACAAAGAGAAAAATAAAGGATGGTACCGTGCTTAAGCACTCCTTAGGGATCATCCTTTTTATTTTTAGAAGGAGGATATTATGAGAATATTTTTAATCGCTGGAAAATCAGGAAGTGGAAAGGGAGAAGTAGCTAAATTAATTAAAGAGTATTATATCTACAAAATGGAAACATGTGCAATAACTGGATATAGCAAACCCGTTAAACAATTTGCCATGGAATTAACTGATTGGGATGGTAATAATAATACAAAACCAAGAGGTTACTTACAAGAATTAGGCGATACAATAAGAAGTGTAGATGAAAAGTTCTTAGTTAACAATATGCTTAGCAATTTGAGAGTATATGAAAAGTTAGCAGATAATGTAGTTATTAGTGACGTTCGTTTCCCAGTTGAAATTGATGATATTAAATTAAATTATGATAATGTATATGCTATATACGTTGAAAATCAATTTAGCGCTAGTTATTTAACTGTTGAAGAACAATCTCACAAGACTGAAACAGCATTAGAAAATTATGATGATTTTGATTATATATTAGCTAACGATACTATGGAATCATTAAAGGATAAAGTATTTAAATATTTGGAAGGAATTGAATAATGAATAAATGGACAACAAATGAATTACGCGCTAATTATTTAAAGTTTTTTGAAAGTAAAAATCATAAGATTATTTCTTCATCCTCATTAATTCCTGAAAATGACCCTAGTGTTTTATTCACAACTGCTGGGATGCATCCTTTAGTGCCATATTTATTAGGAGAAAAGCATCCTGAGGGAAAAAGATTAACGGATGTTCAAAAGTGTATTAGAACAAGTGATATTGATGAAGTTGGTGATAGTTCTCACTTAACCTTCTTCGAGATGCTTGGTAATTGGAGTTTAGGAGATTATTTTAAAGAAGATTCAATAAAATATAGTTATGAGTTTTTAACTAGTCCAGATTACTTGGGAATTCCTAAGGATAAATTATATTTCTCAGTTTTTGCTGGAGATGATATGGCTCCTAAAGATGAAGAAAGTTACAATATTTGGCTTAGTTTAGGAGTAGAGAAAGATCATATATCTTTTTTGCCTAAAGAAAATAATTTTTGGATATTGGGAAGCGGAATTGGCCCATGTGGACCGGATACTGAAATATTTTATGATACAGGAAAAGAAAAATGTTCTGAGAATTGTTCAGTAGCGTGTGATTGTGGTAAATACTTAGAAATATGGAATAATGTATTTATGGAGTATTATCGTGATGAAAAGGGAAATCTAAGTAAACTAAGTCAACAAAATGTTGACACTGGAATGGGCTTAGAAAGAACTGTTCAAGTATTAAATGGTTATAGTAGTGTTTATGATATAGAGGAATTTGTAAATATAAAATCATATTTAGAAAATGTATCTCATCTTAAATATGATGATTATAAAGAAAGTTTTCGAATTATAATGGATCATATGCGTGCTGCAACATTCATTTTGGGTGATGATCATAATGTTAAACCATCTAATGTAGGAGCAGGATATGTTTTAAGAAGATTAATTAGAAGAACTATAAGACACTTAAGAAAGCTTAATATTAATGAGTATATCTTAGGTTCTTTAGCTAGTATATATATTGAAGATTATAAAAGTAAATATGATGAATTAGAAAGAAACAAAGATATAATATTAAATGAATTAGAATTAGAATATAATAAATTTAGCAAAACATTAAAAGATGGAGAAAGATTATTTTATAAAACCATTAGAAGTTTGAATGGCAAAGTAATATCTGGAGCTGATGCTTTTAAATTGTTTGATACCTTTGGTTTTCCATTAGAAATGACTATAGAACTTGCTAAAGAGAATAATTTAGAAGTAGATATTGATGGATTTGATAAATGCTTTAAAGAACACCAAGATAAATCTAGAACTTTAGATGCCGGTTCATATAAAGGCGGTCTTGCAGATCATTCAGAAATGACAATTAAATATCATACTGCTTGCCATCTTTTACTAGCGGCATTAAGAGAATTTTATGGTTCTGATGTTTATCAAAAAGGAAGCAATATAACATCTGAAAGATTAAGATTTGATTTCAATCTAGATCATAAATTAACTGATGAAGAAAAGAAAAGAATTGAAGATAGGGTTAATGAAATGATTAAAACTAATTCTGATGTCATTTGTGAAGAAATGCCATATGAAGAAGCAGTAAAAAGTGGTGCGATAGGTTCTTTTGCAAACAAATATGGAGAGACAGTAAAAGTTTATTCTGTAGGTAATTTGTCTAAAGAAATATGTGGTGGTCCTCATGTCCTTAACACTAAAGAAATGGGTAAATTTAAAATTGTAAAAGAAGAATCTAGTAGCGCTGGAATAAGGAGAATTAAAGCTGTTTTAGAGTAATATCTAAAATAGCTTTTATTTTTTGATAAACTTTATTGATAAATGTTGACTTTTGAGATATAATCTTCTTAAGGATAGGGAAGAGTAATATGAAGAAAAATGGATTTGTTTTTGTTGAAACCATAGTATCTATAATAATCTTAACTACAGCTTTAATTCTCTTATATTCTTCATTTCATAGAATTCTTCAAAATGAAAAAACCAGGGTATATTATGATGATTTCAATTATATATATCGTTCTTGGTATATTAGAGAAGAATTAGAAGAAGTTGGATTAGGCAGCTTTGTTAATGATTTTAATTTAGAGATGGAAAATGATACTTCTAGAGTTAAATCTGGTATTAAAGTTATTGGTCAAAGTAATTTATTAAAGATAGATTCTGTTAGTACAGATGATGAAACTAAAGAGAAAATTGGCTTTGTTACAAATATGATGAATGATTTTGATGCGGTAACTAATATTTTATTATATACAGGAAAACTTAGTGACATTAAATCATGTATTCCACGAAGCGGGGATTTTTCTAAATTTCCTACTGATACTAGATGCCAAGAAATTGCTAAGTTACCATTAAGTCAAGCTTTCTTATTATACATTAGATCAATTTATATTGAAGATGGGCTACAAACTACAGATATATTAGTTAGTGAATATGAATCATGCACTAGCAACAATGTATGTAGAAATTATTATAGTTGGGTGAGTGTTAAAGCATGAAAAAGAATGGATTTGTTTCAACTGCATTAATTTATACTTTCTTTATATTGTTCTTGTTATTGATGATATTTTTACTAAATAGTTACTCTTCAAGAAGAAATCAATTGGAATCATTCAAGAATCAATTAAAAGAAGATTTAAATAGAGAAATAAGTGCAGATATTAACTTATATACTTTAGTTAAAAACGGAAGTAATTATGAATTAAAAAGATATGTAAAACTATATGAGCATAAGCTTGATAGTGGAAGTTATTGTGAAAAAATGAGTGATGAAGAGTGTGGAACACCAACAATAACTATGGATGGTGATAGACTAGCAGTATCTTCTAAATGCCGTGTATATTGCTATGCTTATTTATCTAAGAAATATACTAGAGTGACTTTTAATATTTATACAAAAGAAAATGCTTCAGCTGAACAAGAATTAGCGTATTCAACTCCAGGAGTTGAATATAACCTTACTTCAGCAAGTTGCACAAATGGGGTATCAATTAGTTTTAATGCAACGACAAGAGCGTGGACAATTCCTGACACCAAAACTACTGAATGCACCGCAGTATTTACGAAAGCAGGTGCTTAATGAAAAAGTTAGATAATAAAGGTATGACTTTAGTCGAAATAATTGTCAGTGTTGTTTTAATAAGTATAGTTTTGGTATTCTTATTTAGATTATTAGTTGATCTAAGAAATGAGACATCTAATAATAATTATGCATATAATAATCAAGTCAATAAAGCTGAAATTGTATATAATGTTCAAAATGATTTACATAGATATGAATTAAAAAATGTAACTAGTTCAACATCATCTAATAGAGTAACTGTTACATTTACTTGGGCATTAAACCGTTCTGAAGGTGGAAATGCTTCTAGTCAAGTTTCAACTCTAGAAGCATGGAAAGATTCATCAGATAACTATTTTGTTAAATATACAGATGTAGATAAAGATAATGTTCAAACTTGGAAAATTAAAGATGCCATTATAGATTTAACTAATACTAACATTATTGAAATGCATCAAACTAATAATTATATGTATTTTAAAGTTCGTTTATTTGTTTATAATAAGCCATTTAATGAACTTAACTGTGCTGAATCAAATAATGAAGTAGACGATATTGAAATATCTTTCTCAAAGTATTTTAAGCAATAGGAAGATTATTAAACTATAGAGAGTATGTTTAATTCTTCCTAGAAGAAAATATTTATAATTTAATTTTGAATCTGATATGATTGAATTAACTTGGGTATGAATAGATAACCCCCCAAAGGAGATTGTTGTTAAAGCAATAATCTCTTTTATTATTGGACTCCCATTCATATTTATTAAACTATTTAACCCTTGGGTTATTTCTAATAACCCCTTTACCACTGCAGTTAATATAATACTATCTTTTAAATATACAGTTATTAAATTAGTAATAATCATATAAAAAGTAATAGTTCCTAGTATCATCAGCATAGTCTTCATGGCTTCATTGATAGCCTTAGGAAGACACTTTACGGGATTAGTAAAGTTATTATTATTTATACACATATTTTCTTTATAATTGCTTGGACTAGTAATACCAATGATAAAAGGAGTAATATAATGGGCAATAATTATTTTAAATGTGATAGATTTATTGAAAATAATTGTCAATACTTTATACAAGAACAAAGGATTAGTCCAAAATGCCCAAGTTAATAGATTATTAGCGGTTCTTTCATCTATTCTTGTATTATTTAACATTTCTTTTATAATTAAGGAAGAAGTTGGACAACCACTTATAATAGATATTAAAACACACTCAAAGGCATCTCCATTAGTTTTAAATATTCTATTAAAAGAATTATTTAATGGAGATGTAATTTTCTTTAATATGCCACTTGTAATAGTAATATTACTCAATATAAACATAATAAATAGAGAAGGAAATAACTTGGTTAACCAGAGATGCATTGCATCCATGATACTAGTATTTAAAATATAATTATATTTAAATACTATAATATATATAATTAATATAGAAATAATTGTGAAATATTCTTTTCCTTTATTCATAAATAGTCCTTAACGTGCTATAATAAATGCGGTGATGATATGTTTAGTAAAATATATGATAAAGTAAAAAACTATATTAAATATAATTATAAATTTTTATTATCTATAATAATAATTATTTTTTTGTTTTACTATGAATTCCCATATGTTATTTATAGAACTGGTGGAACGATTAACTTAGCAGATAGAGTTAAGATTGATAAAAAATATACCCAAAAAGGTAGTTTGAGTATGAGTTATGTAACTACGATGAAAGGAACTATTCCTTTCATGGCCTTATCTTATATTTTACCTGATTGGGATTTAAAACCTCTTAAAGAAGTTACCAATGAAAGTAATTATGATGAAGAAATAAAAAAGGCTAAGGTTAATCTAAATGAAGGCATAGATAATGCGATTATCTCAGCCTTTAATGAATCTGATTATTCAATAACTATTAATAAAACAATAATTAACGTTGTGGCTATTGGAAAAAAGGCCAAAACAGATATTGAAATAGGTGATCAAATAGTCGGGGTTGAAGGAGAAGTAATAGATAGTCCTGAGGTTCTTAAAAATATTATAAATTCTTTTAAAGAAGGAGATACTATTAATATTGAAGTTATCAATAACCAAAAAGAGTATAAAAGGAAAGCAAAAATTTATTTAGAAAGTGATAACACTTTAAAAATTGGTGTGGCTTATAAGACAAGCTACGAGTATGAAACAGAAATTCCAATTTCTTTGAAAATGAAAAATAACGAATCTGGTTCTAGCGGGGGATTAATGATGTCTTTGGCAATATACAATGCATTGACTAAAGAAGATATTACTAAGGGATTAAATATTGTCGGAACAGGGTCAATTGATTCTTTGGGCAATGTTCAAGAAATTGGAGGAGTCAAATATAAAATACTAGCAGCAGAAAAGGCAAAAGCAGATATATTCTTTTGCCCTAAGGAAAATTATAAAGAAGCTTTGAAAATAAAAAAGAAAAGAAAATTAAAATTAGAAGTAGTTAGTGTGAAGACTTTAAAAGACGCAATAGATTATTTGAATAACAAATAATCTTTTTATTTTATAATTCAATAAAAAAAGATATCTTAAAGATATCTTTTTTAAAACTTTCGATATAAACCAATTGCTTTTCCAAGAATAGTGCAATTAGGAAGGATTATAGGTTCCATAGTGTCATTTTCTGGTTGTAATCTTATATGATCCTTTTCTTTATAAAATGTTTTAATAGTTGCCTCATTTTCTTCAGTCATTGCTACTACAATATCCCCATTTTTAGCGGTGTTTTGTTTTTGAACTATAACATAATCTCCATCATATATACCTGCATTAATCATTGATTCGCCGCTTACGTGAAGAGTAAATACAGTAGCTGCTGCCGGAATGAGTGAAGCAGGAATATCAAAAAATTCATTAGGTTGTTCAATTGCAGTTATAGGTGAACCTGCAGTAATTTTACCAAGTAATGGAACTTTTACAATATCTTCATTAGTTTCCAAAAACTCATTATCTCCAACTATTTCAATAGTTCTAAATTTATTACTAGTAGTTTTAATGTAGCCAAGGCTTTCTAGATTCTTCATATGAACAAAAACAGTAGCAGGACTAGATAAATTGACACCTTTACATATTTCTCTAATAGCAGGTGGATAACCATGATCTGCAATATATTTTTTGATATAATCTAAGACTTCCTTTTGTCTTTTAGTTATTTCGGTTCCTTTCATATGACCTCCTAAATTTATTTTACAATATGATTTGTAAAATGTCAAACATTTGTTTTTGTTTTTATTGACACGAACAAATGTTTTTGATAAGATGATATTGTAAAGAAGGAGAGTGGTATGATGAAAAAGATTTTGGCAAACGTTGGAGGATTATTACTATTTTATTCGGTAATAATCATTGGAGTATTGATTTTGAATCAGAGATTCTCATATTTAAATGGCTTAGAAAGAGCAAATAATAATTCTGTATATATAACAATGAATGAATAATTCATTGTTTTATTTTCGAAAAAATATTATAATAATTAGTATGAAGGTAATAATATGAAGAAGAAATTATTAGTTTTATCGGCTAGATATGGTTCTGGTCATACGAAAATTGCTGAATATGTTGCAAACTATATTAAAGAAAATAATGATAGTTGCGAAGTAAAGTTATTAGACATAACTGATTATGCAAATAGATTTGGTAAAATTGGTATCCGTGCAATGGAATTTGTTGCTAAACATAGACCTGAATTAATTTTCAATTTTTGTTATGAAATAATGGATCATAAAATATCTTCCTTAGGACACAATCGATTCGCTAGAAGAAGTTATGATAATCCTAGATTACGTCAAGTAATCACTGATTATAATCCAGATATTGTTATATCTAGTCATTTTTATTGTAGTAATATTATTACATATTATAATGATTTAAATATTATTAATACTAAATTGTATACAATAATTACAGATTATAGATCACATGTAATATGGACTAAAAATCATGAAAAAGAAACCGGTTTTATAGTAGGTAATGATATAGTTAAAGAAGAATTAATTAAAAGAGGAATTGATAAGAAAAAGATTTATTCTTTTGGTTTGCCTTTAAATTTAAATCAAATTAAAGATTTAGATGATGATGAGGTAATTAAAAAAAGATATAAGATTAATAATGATAAAAAAACCTATCTTTTCTTTGGAGGAAGTTCTTCAGGAAGCATGTATTACTATGATTATTTTAAAGCTATAGCTAAAATGAATATAGATAAGAACATTATCTTTATCTCAGGTAAAAATGATAAATTAAAGAGAAAATGTGATAAATTTATTAAAGATAGAGGAATTAAAAATATCAAAGTTTTAGGATATTCTAATGATGTTTTCAATTTAATGAAAATTAGTGATTTAGTTATTAGTAAACCTGGTGGTGCGACTGTAACTGAGTGTTTAGAAATGAATGTACCAATGCTTCTTGTTCCAGGAGTTGGTGGTCAAGAAAAATATAATGCCAAGTTCATGGCTCGAAAAAGATATGGTATAAAAGTTAGGGGAGTATGGAAGTTTAAGAGAATTATTAGTATGTTAGATAATAATTCGAGCATTACCGAAAGAATGCACGAAAGAATGTTAAAACTTGATCGAAATGAATCAGTTAGAAAGATTAATAATTTAATTAATAAGAATTAAGAGGTGTTTATGAGCAAAATAGATAATTTAGTTATGAATGATATTAAGATGTTATCTTTGGATATGATGAGAGAATCAGGAAGTGGTGAAGCAAGCTATGTCTTTTCTGGCACACCAGTTCTATATTCCTTATTTCTTAATCATTTAAAATATGATCTTAGTAATGACAATTGGATTAATAGAGATAGACTATATATTAGTTCAAAGTTATTACCAGTTTATTATAGTGTATTACATATATTTGGATCAAAATATAATATTGATGATTTACGAGATTTTAAAAAATTGGATTCTAAAACTCCAGGTTATATTAATTCTAGTTTTATGAATGGAGATATTATAAGTTATGCAGTTGGATCTTCTTTGGGTGAAAGATATTTAGCTAATTTAGTTAAGATAGAAAATAATAAATCTAATTTAATTGATTTTAATTCTATTTGTATTTGTAGTTTTGAAGATTTAATGAGTGGCTTAGCTAAAGAATCAATGTCTTTTGCTTATAAAGAAAAATTAAACAAATTAGTTATAATTGCTATAAAAACTCAGTTTAATGATATGGCTAAGACTAATGATATTTATAAAGAAGATATCTATGAGTATTTAGAAAACGTAGATTTTGATGTATTTGATGCCAAGAGTAATAATTTTAATTCTGTTGATGCTGCTATTGATGATGCTATTAGTTCTAAAAATCCTTCTGTAGTTATTATCGAAGAAGTTTTAGATAAAGAATGGAATAATACAAATTTAAATAGAATAATGACTAATGATGAATTAAATAGCCTTAGAGCTAAGTGGAATATCGAAGCTCCATTTGAAATAGATTCTAATCATTATAAAGAAGTTAATAAAGTAGTTTCTAAAAGATTGGAAAAAGTATTAAGTAAATGGAGCACTGAGAAAGATGAATCTTTAGAGGATATTAGATTAAAAAGCATTATAGATTTTCTTGAATCTAAAGAAATTAAAATTGATTTCAATGTCGATAATTTAAAATTAAATGATAATTATGAAGAAGAATTATTACTGGGAAATAGTAAAATATTTAATATTTTAGGTAATAAAAGCCCTTATGTTCTATGTGCGAGCGACTCAAGTAAAACAATGGTGACAATAAAGAAGAGTGGCGCCATGTCTAAGGATAATCCTACTAATAGAAATATTGATTTTGAAGGATATTCTTTAGCTATGGGTGGAATTACAAATGGATTGGCTGATTTAGGTTTTAAAGTGTTTGTAGCAACTCCTTTAATTCATTCATCTTACTTAAAACCATTTATTAAAAATGCTGCTGCTAAAGAGTTAAATATCAATTATGTGTTTACAAATGATACTTTCTTAAATACTTATGATGAAACAGGATTTTCACCTATAGATGAAATTAATTCATTAAGATTAATTCCTAAGTTAATTACCTTTAGGCCAGCTGATATCAACGAAATAATTGGTAGTTATAGTATTTTGGCTTTATTGAATAAACCTTGTGCTTTAATAATTGGCTCTGGCTCTATGAAAAAACTTACTGGAACCAATCCAAAATATGTTGTAGCGGGAGCTTATCGAATAAAAAGAGAAAAAGGCGAAGCTAATGGTGTTATTATTGCAACAGGAACAGAAGTGGAAATTGCTCTTAAATTAGCGGAAGAATTGTTCCCATATGGTATAGATTTAAGAGTAGTTACTATGCCTAGTCAAGAATTATTCAAAAATCAAAGTGAAAGATATAAATGGACTCTATTACCTAAAGAACTAAAAACATTTTCTTTGGAATTTGGAAGTTCTGGTTTATGGAATAGTTACGCAACTAGTGAAGAATATGTTTTAGGTATTGATAGATGGACTACTAATGGAACTAAAGAAGAACTCTTAAATAAATATAATTTAAATATAGATTCTCTAAAGACTACTATTATTGAATTGATGAAAAAATAGAATACATACTAATATGTGACAATTTTTTTAAAACTTTAGTTATATAATTGCTTTAAGGTGATTATATGCGAACATATTTTATATTTAAAATTAAAAAAGAAATAGTCTTATTAATGAAGGAAACTCCTTATAATTTATTTAAAACTATTATGGATTTATATTATCTGGATAGTAGTTCCCAAGGAGTTTCTTTTTATCTATATAAAAATATATTTGATATATTTGATAAGAATTATTTAAATACTAAAATTAATAATTTATTTGCTAGCTATAAATACTATAGTAGGGATGGCGATGTTCATTATGTATATAATAAATATCGCCCCGAGAACACTACTTTAAAAGTTTTTAAGAGTCATATGTTATTAAAAAGTGATTATATTAAACCAACATTACTTGTCAATTATTTGAAAAGTGACAATTTATTTGTCTGTGATTTTAAAAATAAAGACTATTTTTGGTTAAATGAAATTGCAAGTTAATGTCTTTTTATGGTAAAATTAAGAAGTGATAATATGAAATTTAAATTGAATGATTACATTATAAATTATGAAGTTATTAGAAAAGATAATAAGAATCTTTATTTTCGTTTTGATGAAAATTGCACCCTTATTATCACAGCGCCTCAATTTATAAGTGACGTAGAAATAAGAAATCTTATTACTAAGAATTCTTCAGCAATATTAAAAATGTATGAGGACGCATTACAAAAGAGTGAAAGAGACAAGTTATTCTGGTATTTAGGAATAGGATATGAAGTTACATTTGATAATAGAGTTAAAGATATAACTTTTGAGGATAATCGAATTACTTGTCAAGACGAAGAATACTTAGATAATTTTTATAAAAATGAGTGTGAAAGAGTATTTCAAGAAGAAATTGAAATGTGTAAAAAATGCTTTAGTAATTTACCTGAATTTTCTCTAAAAATTAGAAAAATGAGAACTAGATGGGGAGTATGTAATACTAAGGCTAAGACTATTACTTTAAATAGTGAACTTCTAAAAAAAGATGTATCTTTAATAGATTATGTTATTATTCATGAAATGGCTCATTTCTATGAAGGTAATCACGGCAAGAAGTTCTGGGCAATAGTAGCAGAGGCACTTCCGGATTATAAAGAAAGAAGAAAGAAATTAAAATTATGGTAATGAAACTAGAAATAGTTTCATTATTTTTAATTTATTGATATACTAATGTTGGTGAAAAGAATGGAAATTACTAGCCTAAATAATGAAAAAGTAAAGTTTTGGGAAAAATTGAAAACTAAAAAGTTCCGTGATAAAGAAAGACTATTTTTAATTGAGGATAGTCATCTAATAGATGAAGCTTTAAAAATAAATATTGTTAAAGAAATAATTACTATAGATAGTAATATGGTTTTTGATGTACCAACTTATCATGTTACTGATAAAATAATGAAATTATTATCAGAGCAACAAACTAGTGCTAGTTTGATTGCAGTGTGTTACTTTTTGCCAGAAAAAGATATTGAGGGAAATATTATTATTCTAGATAGAATTCAAGATCCAGGTAACTTAGGAACTATCATAAGAAGCGCTGCAGCCTTCAATTTTAAAAATATAGTTATTAGTACAGATTCAGTTGATTTATATAATTCAAAAGTAATTCGCGCTTCTGAGGGAATGATTTTTCATGTTAATGTTATTAGAAAAAATATAATAGAGTTTATAAATAATCTAGATAAAGAATACAAAGTAATAACTACTTCAGTAAAAAATGGAGTAGATATAAGAAGTATTAAAGCAAGTAAATGGGCAATTATCATTGGTAATGAGGGAGCTGGCGTATCTGATGATGTTAGTGCTTTAGCTCAAGAAAGAGTTTTAATACCAATGAATGATGGAGTTGAAAGTCTTAATGCTGGTGTATCAGCTAGTATATTAATGTATGAGGTTTATTATGAAAACTTACATTAAAGTTGGCAAAATCATTAATACTTTTGGTATTAAAGGAGAATTAAAAGTTCTAAGTGACTTTGAATTTAAAGATAGAATATTCACAAATGATTTCGCATTGTTTATCGGGGATAATAAAATTAAAGAAACAATAAATAATCATCGAGTTCATAAAGGCTTAGATTTAATTTTATTGAACAATTATTCTAATATTAATGAAGTATTAAAGTATAAAAATAAAATAATATATATAGATAAAGATGATTTAAAATTAAATCCTGGGGAATATTTATTAAGTGATCTTATTAATTTTGATGTTTATGATAATGATAAAATAATTGGAAAAGTTATAGACTATGAGAAGAATAAAGCCTATTCTTTATTAAAAATTATGGGTGAAAAGACCTTTTACATTCCAAATATTCCGGATTTTATTATTGATATAGACTTTAAAGATAAGAAAATAATTACAAATAAAGGAAGTGATTTGATTTTATGAAAATAGATATATTGACTTTATTTCCTAATATGTTTGATGGTTTATTTTCTGAATCTATTATTAAAAGAGCAATAGAGAATAAATTAGTAGAAATAAATATAATTAATTTTCGTGATTATTCACTTGATCCTCATAAAAAGGTTGATGATTCTCCATATGGAGGAGGTCCAGGAATGGTTTTAGCATGTGAGCCAATATATCGTGCGATTAAAGATTTAAAGAAAGAAAATAGTAAAGTTATATTATTAACTCCAGATGGCTCTTTGTATAATCAAGCTATGGCCAAAGATTTTTCTAAAGAAAAACATTTAATATTAATTTGTGGTCATTATGAAGGTTTTGACGAGAGAATTAGATCATTTGTAGATTATGAAATTAGTATTGGAGATTACGTTTTAACTGGTGGAGAAATACCTGCTTCAGTTTTAACTGATTCGATCGTGCGTCTTATTCCAGGTGTAATAAATGATGAAAGTTTCAGTGAAGATTCATTTTATGATGGTCCTCTTTTAGATTATCCAACATATACTAAACCTAAGGAGTTTATGGGAATGGAAGTTCCTGAAGTATTAATATCTGGGAATCATCAAAATATTGCTAAATGGCGTTTAGAAATGCAAATTAAAAAGACTCAAGAAAGAAGACCTGATTTGTGGGAGAAATATAATGACAAATAAGATAAAGAGAATTAATAAGGAATTTACTATTCAATCTAAGGAAGATGAATTAATTTGGACTCTAAATAAAAAAGATGAAAAAGTATTAATATATAATAAAGAAATGGTTGAAAATATCTTTGAATTAAAGATAAATAAGAAATATCGTGATATTTTATTAATGTTAATGGAAGAAAATGATGATTCTGAAGGAGAAGAAGAGATTGTTAGAAATAAAATAGAAGAATTAAAAAGACTTATTATGGATAAATATTATCAATATATTAGTCCAGAATCTCTTAAAAGATATATAAAAAGAATTACACTGCTAGAAAGCCAAATAAAACCCAAGGAAAGGGGAAAAAGTAGATAAAAAATAATTCTTGTATTATATTTTTATCTATGCTATAATTAATAACGACCCAAAAGGTATGTAATCCGCTTAAGTTTAATATATATTAATGATTACAGGTAATATTATTTTAGAAAGGAAGATTATTGATGGCAAATTTAGTTGACAAAATTAATGCTCGTCATATTCGTAAAGATATTCCTGAGTTTAGAGTTGGAGACACTGTTCGTGTTGATGTTTGGGTAAAAGAAGGAAAAAAGGAAAGAATCCAAGCTTTTGAAGGTTTAGTAATTGCTAAAAAAGGTGGAAGTGTTTCAGAAACTTTTTCAGTTCGTAAGACTGCAAGCGGAGTTCCTGTTACTCGTATATTTCCTATTAATGCTCCAACAATTGATAAAATTACAGTAGTCAAAAAAGGTATTGTTAGAAGAGCTAAACTTAACTTTATTAAAGGAATGCGTAAAGAATATAGGGTTAAAGAGAGAAATTAAGGTCTAACTTAATTTCTTTTATTTGTTAGGAGAATAAAAATGAGAGTTATAAAAGAATTAATTCCATATTTGGTTATTATTTTAATAGTTATAATTATTAGAACTTTTATTATGACTCCAGTAGTTGTTCAAGGGGAAAGTATGGTTCCTACTTTAAAAGGAAAAGAAGTCATGATATTAAAGAAATATGATAGAAATTATCAAAGATTTGATATTGTGGTAGTTAATAAAAGTGTAGAAGGAAATAACTTGATTAAAAGAGTTATTGGACTACCTGGAGAAAAGATTAGATATAAGAATAATAAATTATATATAAATGATAAAATTATTAAAGATAAGTATGCTTATGGAGAAACAGGTAATTTCCAAGAAATACTTTTAGGAGATGATGAATATTTCTTAATGGGAGATAATCGTCAAATATCTTTAGATAGTAGATCTATTGGAGTAATAAAAAAAGGAGAAATAGAAGGTAAAACTAATTTGGTTCTATATCCTTTTAATAAGATAGGTAAAGTAAAGTAGATATGACATCTACTTTTTTATGTGCTATGATATAATCAATTTATAAGAAAAGATGATTAATATGAATTATAAATATTTGATATTAGATTTTGGTGGAGTTATTGCCTATCCTGCTAGTGGTAGTTGGGATATTACTCCTAAGTTTAAAGAATTAATAGATACTTCTCAATTGGATTTAGAAAGATTTAAATCAATTAGGAAGAAACATGGTCATATTCTCTCTGAACAAATAACTACTTTAGAAGAGGAATATGACATGTTTAGAAGATTTTATTCTTCGATATTAAGAGAATATGACTATAGTTCTTATGATGATTTAATTGCTTCAGAAATAGCATATAATCGAACATATCAATTTGATAAATATAAATTATATGATAATATAGAAGACGAACTTGAAAAATTGCATAAAAAATATATATTAATTTTATTAACAGATAATTGGCCATGTGTTCTTCCATATTTGCAAGAACATGGTTTAGATAAGTTATTTGCTAAAATCTATATTTCATCATTCTATGGAGTAGAAAAAAAAGATGGGACATTTTTTGATTATCCAATTGAAGAATATAATTTGAGTTCAGAAAAGGTTTTATTTATAGATGATAATGAGTCTAATTTGGATATAGCTTCCAGCAAAGGAATTGATGTATTGCACATGGATAGAGAAAGAAAATTAGTTAGATCAAAATATAGAATTATTAATGATTTATATAGTTTAGAGAGGTAATATTATGAAAAGAAGGTATGCAAATTCTGTAAGTGGTATATATTTACAAGATAGAATTATAAGTGATTATATAACCGGGGATATTTGTTTTATAAAACTAAAAGATATCGAAAGTCCCTTAGTTGTTAGTAACGAAATTCATAAAGTTTGTATAAAGGATAATGATTATGAATGGTATTTAGTATATCCAGATAATGGAAAATATGCCATAACTATTGTCTATGATGATAAAGATGAATTAGTTGAGTGGTATTTTGATGTATCTAAAAAAGTAGGATTAGAAAATGGTATTCCTTATGAAGATGATTTGTATTTGGATTTAGTGATTGCTCCCGATGGAGAATATGCCATTTTAGATGAAGATGAATTAAATAATGCATTAAGATGTGGGGATATTACGGAAGAAGATAAAAAGGAAGCATATGAAACTTTAGATTTTCTTATAAATAAATTTGTTAATAATTTAGATGAATTAATAAACTTTACTGAAGTAGTTAAAAAGAAGTTTAAATAAGGGAGGACTTATGGAATTAAGAGGATTGGGAGCAGAAGAAATAGTTGAATTATTAAAATCTGGAGAAGCTAAAAGAGAAGATTTAATGGCATCAGGTATATGTCCAACATGTTTTGATCGAGAACATGACTTTGTTGTTTTTGGAGATAATGAAGATAAAATAATTTATGAAGATGAATATTTTGAAGTTTACTTAATAAGTAATCCTAGGGCTCATGGTCATATTAATATTGGAACTAAAAAACATTTTAAAGATATGATGGAATTAGATGATGAAACATGTAAGAGAGCCTTTCTATTAGCTAAGAAAGTAATGATTATCATTAGAGAAGTATACGGAGCCAAAAGCGTTTATCTATGCACAATGTGTGATGGAGAAATGAATCATTTTCATGTTCAATTAATTCCAAGATATGCTGAAGAGAAAATTGGCTCTTCTAATTTTGTAAAACCAAGATTTGATTACGTAGAAGACAAGGAAAAGGTCATGGAATTGAGAAGAAGATTAGATTATAAAGAATAATTATTAGAATAGAGGATACAGATGTTAGCAATATTTGTAAAAAAATCAAAAAATAATATGTTATTAAGAGATGATAAGTTACCTTGGCTTATTAAAGAAGAGTTAAAAGAATATAATATATTAACTGAAAATGGAACAGTTATAATGGATGTAGATAAATTTGAAGAAATAGGAAGACCTATTCCTAATAGATTAAATTTAGTTATTTCTAATAGAACTAGATATAGTGGGAGTAATATTATAACTGTTAAGAACTTAGAACAAGCATTATACTTAGCCACCGAAAATGCTTTTATTTTAGGTGGGGCTTCCTTAATTTCTAAAGTAGAACCACTAGTTGATCAAATATTTGTAGCTGAAGTTAATATTGAATCTTATGATGGAGAAGAATTTCCTCAAATTAGGGAAGATAACTATGAAAAAAGCTTAATTGAATCTAAAGAATACTATAATAGCTATGTATTGACTAGAAAAAAAGATTTAATAAAGACAAAGAGGCAATAAGATGGAAAAGTTATATTTAGAAAGACCAAGTATAGAAAGAAAAACTGAAGCCATTGAATATATAAATGAATTTATTCAAAATAATTCTAAAATTAACGGAGTAGGTGGATTACATAAATATTTAGATAATTATGAAGAATGGCTTAATGTAGTTAATGAAAAATGGAATAGAGAAAAGACTGAATTAGATGTTCCTTCCCAAACATATTTTTTAATAAGAAAAAGTGATAATAGAATTGTGGGAATGATAGATATAAGACTAGCATTAACAGAAGAGTTAAAAAAACATGGTGGTAATATTGGTTATAGTATAAGACCTTCAGAAAGAAGAAAAGGATATAATAAAATCAATTTATACTTGGCTTTAAAAGTATGTGATGAACATAATGTAGATAAAGTTATGTTGGATTGTAATAAAAATAATGAAGGTTCTTCAAGAACTATTAAAGCACTTGGTGGTGTTTTAACTAAAGAAATATATGATGAAAATAAAGATGAAGTTCTACAGGGTTATTGGATAGATGTAAAGAAATCTTTAGAAGATAATAAAAAATATGAAGACTTTATAGTTAATAACGAAATATAAATCAACTAAAGAAGGTTAAAAAACCTTCTTTTTTATGATATAATTAATTAGATTTGAAGGTGGTATTAATGATAGTTTATTTAATAAGACATGGTCAAAGTGAATCAAATGTTATTGGGAGATATAATAGTCCTGATGAAAATTTAACTGAAGTTGGTATAAAACAAGCCATGGATTTGCGCGATATTGTTAAGAATATAGATTATGATATTATTATTTCTTCTCCTTTAATAAGAGCGCTTAGAACTGCTCAAATCATTAACGTAAAAAATAAAGAAATAATAACAGATGATAGATTAGCTGAAAGAAATCATCGTTCATTAATTGGAAAATCATTTTCTATAACAGATAGAGATGAAATGTGGAATTACTATTCAAAGACTATCTATGCTGATGAAGAAAGAGTGCCTGAGTTATGTGAAAGAATTAAGGAATTTTTAGATGAATTGAAAACTAAAAATTATTCTAAAGTATTAATTGTTTCTCACAGTGGTGTTTCTAAAGCGTTTCATGTCTATTTTAATGGTGTTCCTGAAGATGGTAAACTATTAAAGTTGGGTTTAAAGAATACCGAAATTAAAGAGTATGAGTTATAATAATTGTTGATATATTTAATTGAACAATATATGAATTAGGTGATGCCATGGAATTGTTAGACGTATATGATAGTTTGGTTAATAAAACTGGTAGAGTTGTTGAATGTGGGAATTGATGTTATCTAAGAAAATATAGATTTGAATGATATATCTTTACAAAAAGATGAGATTGAGAGTATATCTTATATGAGTATGAATGAAATAAAAGATATTATAGATAAAGGGTTAATGAATAAAGGACATTATAAGGGTCTAGAAAAAGTCTTGGAATATAAAAAAGGAGTTGGTCCAAATGAATGAAAATAAAACTAATATAAACTGGTATCCTGGACATATGGCTAAGGCTAAGAGATTAATAAGTAATGAATTAAATAATATAGATATTATTTATGAACTAATTGATGCCAGAATACCATATTCAAGTAAGATTAAAGATATAGATAATCTAATAAAGAATAAAATTAGAATTTTAATTATGACAAAAAAAGATTTGTGTGATATCAAAGAAACTAAAAAATGGGAAAGGGATTACGAAAGTAAAGGTTATAATGTTTTAATAGTTGATTTAAAAGATAATAAAGATTATTTAAAAATTATAAATAAAACTAAAGAGTTAACTTTAGATATTCAAAAGAAAAGAGCATCTAAGGGTTTAAAAGAGAAAGAAATTCGAGCTTTAGTTATAGGAGTCCCTAATGTTGGCAAATCAACTTTAATAAATAAGTTAGCTGGTAAAAAAGTTGCTACAGTAGAAAATAGACCTGGTGTAACTCAAAGTCTTAATTACTTAAAAACTAAAGAGGGTATTGTTATATTAGATACTCCGGGTATTTTATGGCCTAAGTTGGATGAAAAAGAAGTGGCTTTAAATATCGCGGCAATTGGTAGTATAAAAAAAGATATCTTAAACTTAGATGAAATAGCTATTCATATATTGAATATATTAAAAGAAAGATACCCTAAAATATTAAAGGAGTTATATAATATAGAGACAAAAGATACTATGGAAATGTATGAAATTATCTCTAAAAACATTGGTGCATTTAAAAATAATGAAATTTTATATGACAGAGTATCAGAAAAGGTGTATAATGATATAGTTGGTGGAAAGATTAGAGGAGTTACATTAGATAAATGCAATTAGATTTATTAAAATATGAAAAAGAATTATACGAGGAAGGTTATAGTTTAATTGCGGGAACTGATGAAGTTGGTAGAGGACCATTAGTTGGTCCTGTAGTAGCGGCTGCTGTGATTTTACCTCCAAATTATAATTTAGAAGGATTAAATGATTCTAAAAAATTAAGTGAAAAAAAAAGAGAAATGTTCTTCGATATTATTAAAAAAGATGCAGTAAGCATAGGAATAGGAATAGTTTCACCTAAAATTATTGATGAAATAAATATTCTTGAGGCATCTAGGCTTGCTATGAATCAAGCGTTGGATGAGCTAAAACCTAAGCCAGATTATATCTTAAGTGATGCAATGAAACTGGAAAGAGATGTTCCGGTGATGCCTATTATTCACGGAGATGCTTTAAGTTTATCAATAGCAGCAGCATCTGTTATAGCCAAGGTTACTAGAGATAAAATGATGGTTGAATATGGTAAAAAGCATCCCGAATATGAAATCGAAAAACATAAAGGATATCCAACCAAGAGGCATATTGAATTAGTTAAAAAATATGGTGTTTTAGATGAATATCGAAAAACGTTTAAACCAATAAGTGATTTATTGAAGGGAAGTAATAACAAATGAAAAAACTATTTAAAGATAAATTTGCAACAAACCTTATATTATGCTGGTTAACAACATTTCTAATTGAAATGCTATTTAAAATTGTTTCTGGTTTTTCTTTATTTAGTTATTCATCTTTAAGAATAGCTCTATCTACTTTTATCTTAGCTCTAATTATTACTTATCTAAGTTTTCTTTCGAAAAAGAGATGGGTTAAAAATACGATAATAATTTTTTATATTGCACTTTATACGATTTATGCTGTTTTACAAATAGGTTTTATTAATTATTTAGGAGTATATATGTCATTTAATACTTCAAGTCAATTTGGAGCAGTTAAAGACTACATTTGGGATTATTTAGCATCATTCAAATTAATTTATTTCTTAGTATGTATTCCTTTAGTTTGTTGGTTAATTATTTATATATTTATTATAAGAAAACATGATTATCGTAAGTTTAATGTATCTTTATCTCATGTTTTACTTTTGGTTTTATTGGTTTTAAGTTGTTATTTGTATTATAAAACTATAACAGTGCCATTTATGCAAAATGAATTTCAAATTAAAAGTAATAAAAAATTATTTATAAATCCGGATGTTCCTACAGTTGCGGTTAATCAGTTTGGAGCAACTGTATTTGGCATATTAGACTTTAAATCATTTATCTTCCCGGTTGAAGATGAACAAACAACAGTTAATTATGAAGATCAAGGACAAGCAGTTGTGGTTAGTAGTAAAGTGTCTCCAGCATTGGGAGAGATTGCTAAGAATGAGACTGATAAGAAATGGACAAATTTAAATAATTATTTTGCTAGTCAAAAAGTTACAGATTATAATAGTTATACTGGAATGTTTGAAGGAAAGAATGTAATAGTTATACTTTTAGAATCAGTAAATGATTCAATGATTAATGAAGACTATTTCCCTAATTTCACAAAGATGTATAATGAGGGATGGCATTGGAAAAACAGTTATTCTCCTCGTAATAGTTGTGCAACTGGTAATAACGAATTTAGTGCTTTAACATCTTTATATTCAATTTATAATACATGTACGTCTAATGTTTATAAGAATAATACTTATTTTGAATCTATTTTTGGAATATTTAATGATAATGGTTATAGAACTACTTCAGCTCACGACTTTGTCGATTGGTATTATAGAAGACATACTATTCATCCAAATATGGGAAGTGGTAAATACTATGGAGCGCAAGAGCTTGGTATGAAGACAGCTTCATACTACGGTGAATGGCCTAGTGATATAGAATTCTTCGAAAAAATGTTAGATATTATTTTGAATGAAGAAAGCAATAAACCTTTTATGACATTTTTAACTACTGTTACATCTCATCAACCATATTCAAATTCTTCAACTTATGGTGATTTACACAAAGACTTTTTCCATAAAGAGGGTTATTCAAATTCTGTAAGTAGATATTTTTCAAAATTAAAAGTAGTTGATGATGCTTTAGGATATTTAGTTGATACTTTAAGAGCAAGAGGTGTCTTAGATGATACAGTTATAGTTTTATTGGCTGATCATTATCCATATGGTTTAAATAAATCATATATTAAAGAAATGATAGATTATGATTTAAATGACTATGAAATTGAAAGAACCCCATTTGTTATATACAATACTCAAATGCAACCAGAAGAACATTTAGAATATACATTCTATATTAATGCTTTACCAACCATAGCAAACTTAGTTAATTTAAAATATGATCCTAGATTATATATGGGAACAGATTTATTGAGTGAAGATTATGAATCTAGAGTTGTGTTTGCAGACGGCTCTTGGAAAAACGAAAAAGTTTATTATAATGCTTCGACTAGCAGAATAAAATATTTTGATGAGGGAGAAGAGTTGCCTGCTGAAGAAATACAGGAAATAAATAATAAAATTGCTTTACAAATTGAAATGAGCCAAAGAGCGATAAAGAGTAATTATTTTAAATACTTAAAGGGCAAAATTGATGAATATGAAGCCCAACAGATAGAGAACTCATTAGTTAATAATGAAGAAACCACAGGGGAGGCAACTGAAACTTCAGAAGAAAATACTGATTAATTGATTATCAGTATTTTTTTTTAAATCAGTTTTTGATATAATTAATATGTCGGTGATGAATATGGCAAAAACTAGAAGTGAATTAAGAGAAAAATGTATGATTATTTTATATCAATGGGATTTATATAAGAATCAAAATCCTGTTTCTATTGATGAAATAATCAAAGATAATGTAGAAATAGATAATGATTTTTTGCGTGACATAGTTTATGGTGTTGTCACTCATCAAGTTGAGATTGATGAAATTGCTAATAAATATATGACAGATTGGACTATAGATAGAATTGATAAGACAGGTAAAGCAATTTTAAGAATTGCCATATTTGAATTAGAATATACTGATACTCCAGATATAGTAGTAATTAATGAAGCAGTTGAACTAGCTAAAAAATATAGTGATGATAGTGTTAGAAAGATTATTAATGCTGTTTTAGATAAATATATAAGAGGTAAGTGATGATTAATCTAACTGAAGAAGAAAAAAAGTATATTTTAAAAAATAGAATATCAAGAATAGAAAAAGATGGTTTAGTTTATTTTATAAAGCCAAATGAAAATGGCGAGTTTATTGAGCTTGTATGTAAGATTCTTGCCGATAAAGTTGGTATTAATTGTGTTAATTATGAACCAATAGAAATTAATGATTATCTTTATTATATTTCCGAGGATATTAATAACAATTCTAATTATGTTCCTGCTTCAGTAGTGTGTTTCGATTCGGACAGTTTATATGATACTTGGATAAGTTTGGAAGATTTACCTAAAGAAGAAAAGAGATTAGAAAAACTTCAAAACTATCATGTGTTTATTGATGGTTTAAGTCCTCAAGAAATTCAAACAATAATGAATAAATTAACTAGAATATTTATATTTGATTTGTTTATATTAAATTGTGATAGACATGATGATAACTGGGGATTAACTTTTAAAAAAAGGAAAGAGATTCCCTCAGTTTTTGAAGATGTTATCATACTAGACAACGAAACATCATTTAATGTTTATGGAACCGCTTTAAAAAACTCTTTTCTAGATGAAAAGATAGATCACTTTGGCTTTAATCATAGTATTTTGGAATTAAACCTACAAAATTTAGATAACTTTTTAAAAACATCTAGTCCTGAGTTTGTCGATATGTTTAAAGAAATGTTTGAAATACTAACTCCAGGTTTAGTTATTGAAACTTTTAATCAAATTGAAAAACAATACGGAGTCGTTATAAAGGAAAAACATAAATATATTGATCTATATTTGGAAAATTATAATATGATGAATGATTTAGTTTCTAGTCGAGGTTTAGCATGATTAATAACGAATATTTAAATGTTACAGAAATTAATAATTATATTAAAGATATTTTGGATAATAATGCCTACTTAAATAAAGTATATTTAAAGGGAGAAATATCTAATTTTAAGAATCATACCCGTGGGCATTTATACTTTACTTTGAAAGATGAATTTTCAAGGATAAATGCCGTGATGTTTCAAAGTAGAGCAACCTCGCTTTCTTTTATTCCTGAAGACGGTATGAATGTTTTAGTTACTGGAAGAGTGTCTGCCTATCCTGCCAGTGGTAGTTATCAAATATATGTAGATAGTATGGAATTAGATGGCCTAGGAAATCTATATATAGAATTTGAAAAATTAAAGGAAAAACTATTTAAAGAAGGTTTATTTAATAAAGAACATAAAAAAGAAATACCAAAGTTCCCAGAAAGGATAGGAGTAATAACAGCCTCAACGGGAGCAGCGGTTAAAGATATTATGAGCACTATTAAAAGAAGGTTTCCTTTATGTGAAGTGATTTTATTTCCAACTTTAGTTCAAGGTGCAGAAGCTGCTCCTAACATAGTCAAGCAAATAGAAGTTGCTGATACATATAACTGCGACACTTTAATTGTAGGCCGTGGTGGAGGCTCAATAGAAGATTTATGGGCTTTTAATGAAGAAATAGTGGCTAGAGCTATATATAAAGCTAAAACTCCTATAATAAGTGCTGTTGGTCATGAACCAGATGTAACAATATCTGATTTTGTTGCCGATCTTAGGGCTCCAACTCCAACGGGAGCAGCTGAAATGGCTGTTCCTACAGTTCATGATATAAATAAATTATTAAATCAGTATCATTTAAGATTAGATAATGATATTAAAACTATAGTTAACAATAAGTTTATTTTATGGCACAATTTAAAGAATTCATTTGTTTTAAAAAATCCAATGAGTTTATATGAAATAAAAGAACAAAAATTAGACAAATTAATAGATAATTTAAATTATAATATTCAAAGCATATTAGTTGATAAGAAAAGTGCAATGGATAAAAAAATTAATGAAGTTAAATTAATTAATCCAGAAAGATTAATAATAAGTTGTAACAATAAGCTAAAAGAGATAGTTCTTAATATTAATAATATTATTGATAAAAGAATAATAAAAGAAACAAACTATTTGGATAATATTATTGGAACATTAAAAATAGTTAATCCTCTTAATATTTTGAGTAGTGGCTATAGCTTAGTTGAAAAGAATAATAAAGTCCTAAAAAGTAGTAAGGGATTAAAAGTTAATGATATACTTAGTATTAAATTTCATAAAGGAGAAGTTAAAGCAAGAGTAGAGGAGGTAAAATAATGAAAGAAAGAACTTTTGAAGAAAACTTAAAAGAATTAGAAAATCTAGTTAAGGAACTTGAAAGTGGTCAAGTTCCACTTGAAGAAGCAATAAAAAAATATACTGAAGCAATGGAAATAGCTAAAAATTGTAGTGATAAATTAAATAACGCTACTGCTAAGGTGAATAAAATATTAAAAGAAAATGGCGAATTAAAGGAATTTGATGTTCAAGAAGAAAATTAATTTTCTTCTTTTTATTTAAATTAAAAAACATTTGTGTTATAATCATAATGAAAAATAAGGAGAATTGTTATGAATGATTATAATGATAATAATGAAATAATAGATATTAGTAGTGATATATCTCCCGAAATTTCTTCTAGTAATCAATCTGAATTATTAGAAAAAAGAGATGTAAAACCTAAGAAAAAGAAAAAAAGCCTTAAGGATAAATGGGATGAATTGTCTAAGAAAAAGAAAAGAACAATTATTATTGTTTGTTCTTTAGTATTATTATTAATAATTGGAATTATTATATTCTTTGTATTCTTTAATAAAAAAGAAGAAAAACCTATTCCAAAAGAAGATGTAATTATTGTCAAAGATAATTATCGTTATGAAAATGGTTCTTTAGTATTTCTAGATAAAAGTGATAAAGAAATAGGAAGATATAAATGTTCAGTTGAGAATGCTGAAAAGTGCTTAGTTAAAGATCCAGATTATAGTGATGATAAGTTTGAAAGAGTTATAAGCGTTAGAGCAACTGGCGAAGAAATTCCTAAGGCATCACCAATATTCAGTGATAGATTTGTATTTGTTGAAGATAATGGAGAAATAAATCTATATGATATAAAAGAAAAAGAAAAGGTATTAAAAGTTAAAGGAATCAAAATTTATAATACCGAAAAAGATTTAGTAGTTATTATTGATGAAAATAATAAATATGGATTAATAGATATAGATTCCACTGAATTTAATTATTTAATTCGCCCTAGCTATGATTACTTAGGTATTGTTAATGCTTCTTTAGTATATTTAGTGGCTCAAGATAAAGATAGTTTCTATGTTATAGATAGCACTGGTAAATCACTAACCAAAAACATTACAACTACAATAATGAGTGCTAATAGCAAATATATCGTTGGGTTAAAAAATAATAGTTATAGTCTATATGATTATAATTATGAAGAATTAGTTAGTGATTATGATTATATTAGTTTAGTAGATGGAGCAGTATGCTTAGTTAAAGGTAATCGTTTATATATACTAGATGATAAACTAAATAAAGTAAATCAAGATGGTATAAGATTAGAAAATAGTGATTATGTAAAAAAATATGTGTATGACGATAATAATAAATTATTAGAAACTAAGAAGGCATATGATGTAGTCGTAAAAGATAATGTGGCTGCAGTTACAGTTGGAACAGATACTAAAACATTCAATATGCTTGAAGCAGGAGTAAATTCATTATATGCATATATGAGTTATTATGATGGAGTTTTATACTTCTATAATGATATAGAAAAAGATGAATTAATTGGAACATATAAATGTAATAATAAAAACACTATTACAAGCGCAACTAGTCCTTTAGTTAATTGCACTATATATAGTAAAAAAGAATTATACTCTGGTATTTACAATAATGAATATGTATTTGTATATGATAATATGAGTGCTAGTGATGGTTTATATTATTTATATAGCATTAAAGAAAAGAAAGTTAAAGGAACTTATTCAGATATAGAAATAGTAAATTCTAGTGAATTATCTGATACAATTAAACAAGTTTATACTAGTTCATCATACTTCATAGTAAAAACAGCAGCTGGAGCTAATAAAGGTAATTATGGTGTAATTACTATAGATAGTTCTAAAGTTACTGGTAAGGTAAAATTTGAATTTGAGTCTATAACTAAATATAATTCATATTATTTAGGCATTAAAAAAGATAAGACTTATATTATTTATGATCAATCATTTAATAGAATAAGTAATGAATTTAGTTATGTTAAACTATATGATAAATATTATGTAGGAATTAATAATAATAAATTGAATATTTATAGTTATACAGATACTTTAGGTAAATTAGAAAGCGATTTAGAAGTAAGTAATAATGAATATGAATTGGATTTAACAAATGGTTTTAAAATAACTATTAAAGGTCAAGTATATGATTATGATTTTAACGGAAAAGTAAGGGGATCTATAAATAATGAAGAATAAGAAGATAGTTCTAGTAGTGATAATAGTTCTCTTATGCTTTTTCCTACCGGCTTCCATATATGGAGCTATAGTAAAAGTTCCTAAGAAAAGTGATAACTTAGAAAAGAAATTTAATTTCCAAGGGAAGCTTTGGTTCTATGACAAGAATGATAAACTAATATGTAAATATACTTGTTTAACAAAAGAATGTGGAATAGCTAAAGGTATTATAGATGATGAAGAATATGGTATTCATTACTATAAAGATGGAAAAGAACTTTTAGATTATAATAACTCTAGTTTTACATTTATCACTGATGGTGATAAGCAAATGTTGTATGCTGTTAAAGCTGATTCAACTAAGCCATTAACTGAATACAAAAATATTAAATATTATGGGACTAAGTTAGAGTCTGGTTATGTTATAGTTCAAAATGAAAATGATAAATGGGGAGTTTTAAGTATAAAAGATGTTTTAGCCTCACATATTCCTTTTGAGTATGATTTCATTGGTTTAAAAAATGAGTTTAATGAAAAAGGAGAATTAATAACTAATAAGTTTATAGTAAAAAAAGAAGATGGTTGGTATGTTGTAGATGATAGTGGTTCAGTTATAACAAGTAAATTTGAAAATCCAATTGTTGATTTTAATGACTACTATGTAGCAATCAAAGAAGGAGATCAATACAAAGTATTTGATTATGAAAATAATCCAGCATTTACGAATTATAAGATTAATAAAGTTGTTGGTGTTCGTTCTTATTTAGCAATACTTACTGATACTAATATGTATGTATATGCTGCAAAAGATTACGATTATGTGTCTTCTGTAGATATAAATAATATAGACGATAGCACAACAATTAGAATGAATGAAGAAAAATTAGAAATAGTAGTTAATAATGAAGTAGTTAATATAATTAATTAGAGTTGAATTATTTATTATTATTTGATAAAATAACAACGATTTATACAAAGACCTCAAGAGGTATATATTTGATGTTTAAAAGAGAGTTAGTGGTTGGTGGAAACTAATAAACTAGAATATATTGGTTGCTTGAATAGTATAAAAGCAGAAATGCGTTAAAGTTTAAAGTAATAAAAGAAGGTGGTACCGCGGATATATTCGCCCTTTGGACCACCTTCTTATTTTTATGGAAAGGAAAATAATATGAAAGAATTAGAAAAAAAATATAATGCTATGGAAAATGAAAAAAAGTGGGTTCAATATTGGGAAGATAATAAGATATATGAATTTAAACCAGATAAAAGAGAAGTTTACTCTATAGATACACCACCGCCAACTGTAAGTGGTAATATCCATATTGGCCATATATTTTCTTATTCCCAAACAGAAATGATGGCTAGATATAAAAGACTAAGAGGTTATAATGTATTCTATCCATTTGGATTCGATGATAATGGTTTACCTAGTGAAAGATTAGTTGAAAAAGAACAAGGATTAAAAGCTCATGAAATAGGTAGAGAAGAATTTTCGAAATTATGTTATGACACAACTGATAAATATGAAGCTGATTTTCAAAGTTTATTTAGTTCTATGGGCGTATCTACTGATTGGAGTATTCATTATAAAACTGTTAGTCCTTCTACAATAAAAATTAGTCAATTATCTTTTTTGGATTTAGTATCTAAGGGTCATTGTTATCACAAAGAAAGTCCAGCGCTATGGTGCAATGAATGTTTAACATCCATTGCTCAAGCTGAATTAGAAACTAAAACTATTAAGACTACATTTAATTATATTAATTTTTCTACTACTGATGGAGAAATATTCACCATAGCTACGACTAGACCAGAACTTATTCCAGCTATCGTATGCGTTTTTGTTAATCCTTCAGACGAAGAACATAATCACTTAATAGGTAAAACTGCACATATTCCTGTTTTAGATATTGAAGTTCCAATCATGGCTGATGAAAAAGTTGCTATTGATAAAGGAACTGGAGTAGTTATGTGTTGTACATTTGGAGACCAAACAGATATTGAATGTTGGAAAAAGTATAATTTACCATTAAAATATATTTTTACTGAAGATGGTAAAATAATAGATTCAGTTCCTAATTATGGTGGAATGAAGATAAAAGAAGCTCGTAAGGCTATTATTGAAGATTTACAAAATGGTGGATACGTAGTTAAGATTGAGGAGTTAGAACACGAAGTTCAAACTCACGAGAGATGTGGTAGAGAAGTAGAATATTCAGTTATGAAACAATGGTTCATAGATATTATGAATCATAAAGAAGATTTTATTAAAATTGGTAATGAAATAAAATGGCATCCAGAACATATGCACGCAAGATACGATGAATGGGTTAATAATGTAGCTTGGGATTGGTGTATTTCAAGACAAAGATACTTTGGAGTTCCATTCCCTGTGTGGTATTGCAAAGATTGTAATGAACCAATCTTTGCTAATAAAGAGGATTTACCAGTAAATCCTCTGGTAGATAAACCCAAGGTGAAAAAATGTCCAAAATGTGGATCAACTAATTTTATTCCTGAAACAGATGTTATGGATACTTGGGCAACATCTTCAGTTACGCCATTAATTAATATGAGATATGGAGAAAAGAAAAACTATGAAGATATATTAAAGCCAATGAGTTTAAGAACTAATGCTTCAGAAATTATCAGAACTTGGGATTTTTATACCATTGTAAAGAGTTTTTATCACTTTGGCCAAAGACCTTGGGATAATGTTATGATATCTGGATTTGTAATGGCTAATAAAGGAGAAAAGATTAGTAAATCTAAAGGTAATAGTAAAGTTGAACCTGTAGATTTAATTCGTGATTATTCTGCTGATGTTATTCGTTATTGGGCAGGTTCAGGTAGACTAGGAACAGATATTGTATTTAGTGAAGAAACTTTACAAAGAGGTAGAAAATTAGTTAATAAGATTTGGAATGTATCTAAGTTTATTGAGATGCATTTACAAGATTATGTAGATAAAGATTTTAATGACTTTGAATATATAGATAAATGGATATTAGGTAGTTTTAAAAATATGGAAGAAGGATTTATTAAATACTTAGACGAATATGAAGTTGGACTTGCATTAAATCACCTAGAGAAATTCTTCTGGAATTTCTGTGATAACTACATTGAAATAGTAAAACATAGATTATATCGACCTGAAGAATTTGGTGATACTCCAAGATATTCTGGTCAAAAAACCATTTATATTATTCTTTATAAATTATTACAAGATTTTAGTATCTTCTTTCCATTTATTACTGAAGAGATCTATAGTGCTTTATATGGTGATTCAAAATCAATTCATTTAACTGAAATTAAACCATTAGAATATGATTTTGAATCTGAGACTAAAAATGGAGATTTAATAGTAGAAATAGTTAGTCAAGCTAGAGGAGAGAAGTCAAATCAAAACTTATCACTAAAGACTCCAATTAAAGTTCTAGATATAAGTGTAAATAAGTCTTTAAAAGATGCCATCAATAGTTCAATCAAAGACTTTAAAGCTACATTATTTATTCAAGATTTAATATTAAATGATCAAGATAAAGATTATAAAGTAAATAAGATTGAACTAGATTTAGAAGAAGAATAAAAACCTCATAATTGAGGTTTTTTAATTTGTAAATAAAAGTTTTTAACAAACTTTTACATGGAATTAATTGACTGGGGGGGGTATCATTATATAATCATTATAGATAGTGAATAATGAAAGAATTATTATTTTAATAACATAACGGAGATGGATGTATGGATAATAGAAATAAAAAAATAACAATATATTTAAGTATTCTCTTTGTTAGTCTACTTGTATTAGGAATAGGACTTACCTATGCTTATTTTAATGTAACAACAACAAATAGCTTTGGAACAAAAACAATAGTAGCAGACGTAGAAGGAACAGGTTCAGTGACCGTAACAGGCCAAAGTGTATCTTTGACTATGGCCTTAAATCAAGCAGATATGATGCAAGAAAATGCTGGAACATCATATTTTGCATCCAATACAGGAAAGAAGACATATAATCATGAAGAGGTTCTAGGCATAGCATCAGTATCTCCAAGTTCAGATGAAACCTATTATCATTGCACATATACATTACAAATAAGCCATACAGGAACAAATGATATGTATAATAAATTTACCAATAACTATGCTAATAAAAGTGCAGAACAAATAAAGTTAATAGTAAATCATCAAAGATATGATTGGAACAGTGGAATGCCAACAGAAGTAGAGGGAGACTTCTATATAACTGGAGGAGACAATCAAGAGATAACTGCGGGATTACAATTTATAAATAGTAGAACAATTAACCAAGATGGATTACAGGGAACAGATGTTAACGTAACAGTAACCATCAAAAATAACACCTTACATTGTGATATAGTAGAGAACCCATATGCAATACTTTTACCAGGACCAGATTTAAATATCAAGATGAAACAAATTGCTGAGCCAAATAATGCATCAAATATAACTGCAGCATCATATAATAATACTAACGTAACATCAATCCAAAAATATAGTGGAACACCAAGTGCAAGTGTTCTTACTTCAGATCATGAAGTTCAAGATGCATCGTCAAATAGTAAGATATATGTATGGTTTGATAATGGAACTTTATATTATTACAGTCCTGCTTCAGTAATAAAAGCAAATACAACTTTAAAAAATGGATTTCAACGATTTGAAAATTTAGTAAATATTAGTGGACTTCAATATATTGATACTTCAAATGTTACAATACTACAATCTGCATTTGCTGGAAGTATAAGTTTAACAAACTTATCACCACTTTCTAATTGGGATGTTTCCAATGTTGCATCTTTATCTAAAATATTTGCTGGAACTTATAATGTTCAAATGAGTTTGGCAGATTTAACACCACTATCATACTGGAATATTGGAAGTGTTACTAATATGCAGGCAATGTTTTCATGTAATACTAGTTTATTAGTTTTAAATGGTTTAGAAAATTGGAACACTTCTACAGCTCAAGATATGCGAGGGATTTTTGGATGTGACAATCTAGTAAATATGCATATTGCTAATATAGATGCCCTTCTGGCGTGGAATGTATCTAGTGTTAATAATATGTCTGTTATGTTTCAGCGTAACGATTCTATAACTTCAATAAATAGTTTAAGAAAATGGAACGTATCAAGTGTCAATAATTTTAGTAATACATTCGCTTATATGAGCGGATTAGTTAATTTAAACGGATTGCAAAATTGGAATGTTCAAAGTGCAAATAATATGCAAGCAATGTTTGCTGGAACTTCATCCTTAGATGATGCATCTGCAATTAATGATTGGAATGTTACTGGTGTAACTAACTTTACTGGTATGTTTGAAGGTTCAAAAAACGGTATTCACCCAGAATGGACTAGAGTAACTGGGACTTGGAGTAACGGAACATTTACTAAGACTACTTAGATTTTAAAAGAAAGATATTTCTTTCTTTTTTTGTTGTTATAATTTATAATCTAATAAAGGAGAATTATTATGTTTGCAGAAATACTTATTGAATATCCTGCCAAGAAAATTGATAAATATTGGACATATTCTATTCCAAAATCTTTGCAAAACATTATTAAAATTGGTATGAAAGTTCAAATACCATTTAATAATAGGGTAATTAATGGCTTCGTAATTAATATTTTGAGTGAATATGATAATTCCTATGAATTAAAAGAAATAATTGATGTAGTTGATAAAGACTTGGTTTTAAATGAAGAATTGATGCAATTAGGGAAGTATGTTAAAGAGAAAACTTTATGTCCATTAATTATGGCATATCAAACTATGTTACCATCCTCATTGAAAATTAAGGATAAAGTTAGTGATTATAATAAATATGACAAATATATAGTTTTAAATAAAGATAAAGAATATATTAATAATTACTTGCAGGAATATAATAAAAAGAATAAACAAACTGAATTTTTAGAATTATTACTTAAAGAAGAAAAAATATTGAAAAGTGAATGCTCTAGTTATGTTATTAATGTTTTAAAAGAAAAAGATCTTATTAGAGAGGAATGGACTCAAGTATATAGAATAAATAAAAATGAAGATTTAGGTGTCTGTAGACATAAACTTAATAAAGAGCAGTTAGATGCGTATAATATAATTAGTTCATGTTCTAAAAACGAGGTGTTTTTATTAGAAGGAGTTACTGGCTCTGGTAAGACTGAAGTTTATCTTAACTTAATAAATAATGTGATAGAAAATGGTAAGACTGCAATTATGTTAGTTCCAGAAATAAGTCTTACAATGCAAGTAGTAAATAGATTTTATGATTGGTTTGGAAGCAAAGTGGCGATATTCCATAGCGCCTTATCTAATGGTGAAAAGTATGATGAATATTTAAAAATATTAAAAAAAGAAGTGTCTATAGTAGTAGGAACGCGCTCTGCCATTTGGGCTCCTTTAGAAAATATAGGAATTATTATAATTGATGAGGAGCATAGTGATTCATATAAACAAGATAATACTCCTAAATATAATGCGATAGATATAGCTAAAGAAAGAGCAATATATAATAATGCTCCACTGGTTTTAGGAAGTGCCACACCTACTTTAGAGACTAGAGCTAGAGCTATTAAAGGGGTATATAAACATATTAGATTAAATAATAGAGTAGGTGAAAGCATACTCCCTAATGTATCTATAATAGATATGATTCCTGAAATAAAGAAGCATAATTTTATATTTAGTGATGAATTATTAAATAAATTAAAAGATAATCTAAATAAAAAAGAACAAAGCATAATTCTTCTTAATAGAAGAGGGTATTCAACTACTATTACTTGTTCTAATTGTGGATGGACATATAAGTGTCCTAATTGTGAAATTACTTTAACTTATCATAAGTCTACTAATAATCTAAGATGTCATTATTGTGGATATTCTACAAAAAAAGAAGATAAGTGTCCTAATTGTTTTGAAGAGGGATTAAGTTACCTTGGGTTAGGAACTGAAAAAGTAGAAAATGAATTACATAAACTATTACCTGAAGCTAAAGTTATTAGAATGGATCAAGACACTACCTCTAAAAAAGGTAGTCATGAAAGAATAATTGAGGATTTTAAAAATCTAAAGTATGACATTCTATTAGGAACTCAAATGATTAGTAAAGGACTAGATTTCCCTAATGTAACTTTAGTCGGTATATTAAATGCTGATAGTAGTTTAAATATTCCGGATTTTAGAAGTAATGAAAGAACATTCAGCTTGTTATATCAAGCTAGTGGAAGAGCAGGGAGATCAGTTCTTCCAGGTAATGTTTTGATTCAAACATATAACCCAGATAATTATGTTTTAAATTGTGTTAAAGATAATAATTTTGATGATTTTTATGATTATGAAATGAATATAAGACATATTATGAAATATCCACCTTATTATTATTTAGTTAGTTTGAAAATTATTTCTAAGGATTATAATAAAGCATTAAATCACGCTAATAAAGTATATAATTATTTGAAAGAACATATAGATAGCAATTCAATTATTTTAGGACCAACTACAGCTAATTTATTTAAATTTAATAATAATTATAGATTTCAAATAGTTATTAAATATAGATTTGATAATAATTTAATGAGTTCTTTAAAAGAATTGGATAATATATACTTAAATATACCCGATATCAACTTGGATATAGATATTGACCCCTTACATATATAATATTTTTATTGTTTGTGTTAGTCTTGACCCCTTGGGGTCCTTTGTTGTATTATTTATATAGTAGTATGAATAAAGGAGATACTTATGAAAGATAAAAGGAAAAAAATAGTTATACGTATTTCATTAATTCTTGTTCTGCTATTGATAGTAATTATCAGGGCATCATATGCCTATTTTAATGTGACTTCAACTAATAGCTTTGGTTCAAAAACAGCTAGAGGAACTTTTCCATCTATGGGAGGAGTTCAACTAGTTCCGGATACTAATTCAATTTCATTAAATGTTAATGGTATCAGTATTATGAAAGGAAATATGAACTGTTTGTTATCCAATGATAAATCAGTAAAATATAGAGTAACTCCTCTAGAGAATAGCTCTGAAAAGTATTTGCTAAATAAAATAGATGTAATATACTTTGGGTCAACCGATGGAACTCCTTTGGAAGTAGAGTCCGCTTCGCTAATTAGATTAGCGCATACAAACGTAACTGGGGATGAAGTATATAATTGTAATTATACTTTAAATGCTTCAGTTTCTGGAACTAATAACCTGTATTCTGTTTTTCAACGTTGGGCAAGCAAAACCTCAAATCAAATAATGTTGCATTTTGATACAAACCCGCGTAATACTGCAACCTGTTATGCTAATTATTGCTCTAATTATAGAGAATATGATTTTAATACTTCCAATTTATTTCCAATAAATGTTACTGGAACAATTATTGGAGCTAGAAGATTAGGAGACAAAGGTATATATGGAAACATATCATTTACCGGTTTGTGTAATTTGGAACAAAATATTTTAGCAGATAAAGAAATTACCATTTCGCTTTCGGTGCCAACTTTTAATTGTAGCATAGCATCAGATAGATATTATTACATTTATGATCCAACAAATGTATCAAACGAAAGGATTTCTAATCCATTAACAAGTTCTTCAGGGTTAACATATTACTATAAAGGATATACAAGTGGTAGTTATGATGAAGTTTGTGGTCAGTGGAATGGCGTAGAGTATTGCATTCCACCTAATAACTGGAACAATGCATCATCATATTATTCCGAGATGAGAACCATGGGATTATCATGCAACTCTACTTACCAAAGTGATGGTTATTTAGAATGCCATAAAAATTCAATATCTTTAAATTTGTCTGAGACAGGAAATGTTTATGTTGAAAATACCAATACATACAACCGGTGTGAATTAGCTTCCAATGGATTTGCAAATTGTTCTTAAGCATAATTATGTTTTTTCTAACATGATTCCTCTCATTTTGTTGTAATTATCTTGAAAACGTGTTAAAATGATAATATAAATTTTTTCTATGGAAAGAAAAGTAATTTATTAAGAAAAAGTTTAAAGCGAAGACGGTTGGTGAAAAAGTCGAACAGCTTAATAAATGAAGACACTTTCATAATTAGAAACGCATAAGCGATAAAATATAAAGTCCTAGAAGTAAGGTGGCACCGTGCTGATAAGCGCCCTTATATATTCTAGGTTTTTTTATTTAGAAAGAGGGATATTATGATAACTAAACCAAAAGGAACTAATGATATTAAAGGAAACGATGCATTGCTATGGGAATACGTAAATAACGTAGTTAATTCAATGATGTCTGCCTACAATTATGAATTTATAAGAACACCAATATTTGAAGCAAGCGAGTTATTCCATAGAAGTGTTGGTGAATCATCAGATATAGTAAAAAAAGAAACTTATGATTTTAAAGATAAAGGTGATAGAAATATAACTTTAAGGCCTGAAGGCACTGCTGGAGTAGTTAGAAGTTATATTGAGAATAAAGAGTATGCTTTACCTGATGCTAAAAAGTATTATTATAATGAAACTATGTATCGTTATGAAAGACCTCAAAAAGGAAGACTTAGAGAATTTACTCAATTTGGAGTAGAAGTTTTAGGTAGCGGTGATGAACTAGTTGATGCTGAAGTAATATCATTACAATATAATATCTTAAATGCGTTACATATTTCAAATTTACAAGTAAATATAAATAGTCTTGGCGATAATGAATCAAGAAACAATTATAAAGAGGCATTAGTTAAATATCTTACCCCCAAAATTGGTGAGTTATGTGAAGACTGTCAGGAAAGATTAAAGACTAATCCTTTGAGAATACTTGATTGTAAGGTTGATAAAGATAGTGAAATACTTAAAAATGCTCCAAAAACTATAGATTATTTGAATAAAGAAAGTAAAGAAAGATTTGAAAAAGTCTTACAATACTTGGATTACTTAGATATTGATTATCAAGTTGATTCAAATATAGTTAGAGGTCTAGATTATTATGATCATACTGTATTTGAAATAGTATCTTTAGATAATGAAGAGACTAAATCAAATGTCTTAGGTGGCGGAGGTCGATATAATAAACTTATTAAAGAGTTAGATGGACCTGAGTCATATGGCATTGGTTTTGCATGTGGTATAGATAGAATTGTTGAAGTATTAAAAACAATAGATTTATACAAAAATATTCAAAAAGAAATTGAAGTATATGTTATGTTTGTTTCTGAAGAGGAAAAATTGCATGCTTTAGATATTGTTCAAAACCTAAGATTAAATGGAGTTATGACAGAAACTAACAATATGAATAAAGGGTTAAAAGGGGAGTTCAAAGAAGCTGATCGTTTAAATGCCAAATTATTAGTTATTCTAAATAATGAAGATTTGAAGAAAGGATTAGTTACAATAAAAGACAATGCGACTAAAGAAGAAGAAAAAGTAGACTTAGATGAAATAGTTGAAGAAGTTATTGGTCGCCTATAGGAGGAATTATTATGGATATAAAAGATGTAGTCAAAGATTGGAAAAAATATTTAGATAAAGAGGTTACTTTGTGTGGCTGGATTAGAAGCAATCGTGATCAAAAGTCTTTTGGTTTTATCGATTTTTCAGATGGAACTTGTCAAGAACACTTACAAGTTGTATATGATGATTCTTTAAAAGATTTTGAAAAGATATCTAAGTATGTATTAGGAAGTGCAATAGAAGTTACTGGAATGATTGTTAAATCATCTGGAACTCAAGAATACGAGTTAAAAGCAAAAAGTATTAAATTGCTTGGTGATTGTGATAAAGATTATCCTTTACAAGCAAAAGGAAGACCAACAAGAGAATTTTTAAGGGATATAGCTTATTTAAGACCTAGAACAAATCTTTTTCAAGCTGTATTTAGAGTTAGAAGCGTAGCAGCATATGCTATTCATAAATATTTTCAAGAAAATGGTTATGTGTATGTTCATACACCAATAATAACTGCAAATGATGGTGAAGGTGCTGGGCAAATGTTTCAAGTAACTACTATACCCTTAGATAAAATTAAAGGAGAAGTAGATTACTCAAAAGATTTCTATGGTAAAAAAGTTGGATTAGCAGTTACTGGTCAATTAGAAGGAGAAACATTTGCTTTGGCTTACAAAAAGATTTATACTTTTGGACCAACATTTAGAGCAGAAAACTCTAACACTAAAACTCATGCATCTGAATTCTGGATGATTGAACCAGAAATAGCTTTTTGTGATTTAGAACAAGATATGGACATTATGGAAGGAATGCTTAAGTTTGTTGTTAAGTATGTTTTAGATAATTGCCCTGTAGAAATGGCTTTCTTCGATAAGTTTGTAGAAAAAGATTTAATTGATAAATTGACTAAATTAGTAAATAGTGAATTTGCTAGAGTTGACCATGAAGAAGTTATTAGAATCTTGAAAGAAGCAAAAGTAAAATGGGAATTTGAACCTGAATATGGTCAAGACATTGCAAGAGAGCATGAAAAGTATATTACTGAATATTTTAATGGTCCTGTATTTGTTAAAAACTGGCCTAAAGATATTAAAGCATTCTATATGAAACAAAACGATGATGGCAAAACAGTTGCAGCAGTTGACTTAGAAGTTCCTGGAGCTGGTGAGCTATGTGGTGGAAGCCAAAGAGAAGAAAACTATGATAAGTTAATAACTAGAATGAAAGAACTTGGAATAGACTACTCTGATATGGAATGGTATTTGAACTTAAGAAGATTTGGTGGCTGTGTTCATTCAGGATTTGGTATGGGATTTGAAAGATTGTTGATTTATATTACTGGTGTAGATAATATTAGAGATGTTATTCCATATCCAAGAACACCAAATAACTGTGATTTTTAGAGGTGATAATATGAGATGTTTAATAAAAGATTTAAAAGAGAATAAGGCTTCAGAAATTAGAGGCATGGTTTCTAAAGTTAGGGATACCAAATATATGGTATTTGTTATGATAAAAGATAGAAGTGGCTTTATTCAAGTATCTATAGATAAAAATGAGCAAAAGGATTTATTAGATAAAGCATTAAGCATTACTACTGGTAGTATTGTCTCATTTACTGGCGTAATGAAATTATCAGAATATGTTCGCCAAGGTGGTAAGGAATTTATTCCAGAAAAAATAGAGATAATTTCTTTAGCTGAGACAATACCTTTGGAAGAAAATGCCAATGCTGATACAAAACAAGATTATAGATGGTTAGATTTAAGAACTCCTAAAAACGAATTTTTATTTAATATTCAATCTGAATTTGTTAAATATATGAGAGAATATTTATATAATAATGATTTTACTGAAATCCATACACCTAAGTTACTAGGAGCAGCATCTGAATCAGGAAGCAGTGTATTTGAAGTCAAATATTTTGATACTAAAGCATATTTAGCTCAAAGTCCGCAATTTTATAAACAAATGGCTATTGCCAGTGGGATAGAGAGAGTATTTGAAGTGGCTCCAGCTTTTAGAGCCGAGAATTCAAACACTAATCGTCATTGTACTGAATTTACTTCTTTTGACTTAGAGTTTGCTTATATAGACTCTTATAAAGATGTAATGAAGTTAGAGCAAGAATTACTTACATATGCTTTAAAAAATATTAAAGAAGAATATGGAGATATAATTAAAGAAAGATACGGAATAGATGTTGTTGTTCCAACTAAAGATTTTCCAGTAATAGATTTAAATGATCTGCTTAGCGAATTAAATAAAAGATATGGTTATGTTATTCCTGAATATGATATTGGGGATATGAATGCTGAAACAGAGAAATTAGCTTATAAATTCGCCATGGAAGAGTATAATTCTGAATTTATATTTGTAACTGGTTTTAGTAAAGAAAAAAGACCTTTCTATCATATGCGTAAAGACAATATTCCTGAGGGATTTGACTTAATATGGCGCGGTATGGAAATAACTAGTGGTTCTCAAAGAGAACATAGATATGATGTTTTAAGTGCACAAGCTAAAGAAAAAGGTTTAGGAAAAGATGTTGAGTTCTACATGCAATTCTTTAAATATGGATGTCCTCCTCATGGTGGATTTGCCATTGGCGTAGATAGAATTACAATGTTATTATTAGGTTTAGATCACATCCGTGAAGCCCAATTCTTGTTTAGAGGACCTAATAGACTTAATCCGTAGGAGGTTTATATGAGTAAAATAATTGCTATAGTTGGAATGTGTGGCTCTGGCAAATCAGTTGCCTGTGAATATTTAGAAAGTTTAAATTATCAAAAAGTTTATTTTGGGGGAGTAACCCTAAGTAAATTAAAAGAAGAAAATATTGAAGTGACACCTGAAAATGAAAAAATGATGCGCGAAAAATTACGTGCTGAATTAGGAATGGGAGCATATGCAAAGATATTGCTTCCCGAAATAAAAGAATTATCCCAAAAAGGATTAGTCGTTTTAGATGGGTTATATTCATGGGATGAGTTATTAGTCCTAAAAAAAGAATTTAAAGATGATATAGTTCTTATTGCAATTATTGCTGATAAACCATTAAGATATGAGAGACTAAGTAAAAGAGATATTCGACCATTTACTTTTGAAGAGGCAAATGAAAGAGATATCGCAGAAATTGAAAACTTAGCTAAAGGCGGTCCAATTAGTTATGCGGATTACTTTGTATTAAATAATACTGATAAAGAAGCAGTATATAGAAGATTAGATGAGATATTAAAAAGTATTAATAAATAAGGAGGATTTTTATGAGCAAATGGACAAAAGAATTAGTTGATTCTTATGCTGATAAACTATTAATAGGTCTTTCTAAAGAAGAGAATGCCATGGTTTTAAGTGAATTTGATATTATCAATAAAGAAATGGAATTAATTAATAATATTCCTGGTATTTCTAATGTTGAACCAATGACACATGCTTTAGATGATTTTGAATTTACTCCTAGCGAAGACATATTTGAAGATAGTCCTAGTATAGAAGATTTACTATCTAATTGTGATGATTATGAAGATAGAGAGATTAAAGTTCCAAGGGTGGTGGAATAATGACTGAGAAAGGTATAAAAGAACTACACGATTTACTAATTAATAAAAAACTAAATGTTTCAGATTTAGTTAAAGAATCCATTAATAAATCAAAAGAACTTAATAAAAAATGCTCTGCATTTGTAACCATCGTAGATGATCCAGTCCTATCTGAAGTAACTGATAGTCTTTTGTCTGGGATTCCTTATGGTATAAAGGATAATTATTCTACTAAAGGAATACTATCCACTGGATCATCCATGACATTAAAAGATTATATTCCATTTTTTTCGGCAACTGCAGTAGAAAATTTAGAAAAAAATGGAGCTATAGCAGTTAATAAAACTGCGCTCGATGAGTTTGGTATGGGTGGAACTGGAACTACATGTCATACTGGTAGTGTCAAAAATCCGTGGGATTTAAAAAGAATGTGTGGTGGTTCTTCTGCTGGAAGTGCAGCAGCAGTAGCTGCAGGCATATATCCATATGCTTTAGGAAGTGACACAGGAGATTCTATTAGAAAACCAGCAGCATACACTGGTATAGTTGGTTACAAGCCAACATATGGAATGATTTCCAGATACGGCTTATTTCCTTTTGCCTCTAGTTTAGACACATGTGGGGTATTAACTAGATCAGTTGAGGATGCAGCAATCGTAGTTGATGCTATGAAAGGCCAAGATAATAAAGATTTAACTTCTTGGGATTCAAAAGGTATTTCTTTATATAAGAATTTAAAAAAAGATATTAAAGGCAAAAAACTATTTTATATAAAAGAAATAGTTGATAAAGATAATTATCCTGAGGCTTCTAAGGAATTAATTGAACATTTAGATAATTTTAATAAAACTATAGATTTATTAAAAAAAGAAGGTTTTATAATTGAAGCCATTAGTATAGGCAAAAACATTCTTAATGCAATTCCAAGTGTATATGTTTGTTTGTCATGTGCTGAAGCAACTAGCAATATGTCTAATTTAACTGGAATTTCATTTGGGCCAAGAGGGAAAGGTTCTAATTCTGAAGAAATGATGAAAGATCATCGCACCAAGGGATTTTCTCCATTAATTAAAAGAAGATTTGTTATTGGGTCATATATTTTACAAAAAGAAAATCAAGAGAAATACTTTGTCAATGCTCAAAGAGTTAGAAGATTAATTGTAGACTTAATAAAAGAACAGTTTAAAAAATATGATGCTTTAATACTTCCAGTAGGAAGTGGTCCAGCACCTTATTTGGAAAATGCTTTAGATAAAGTTCCTGATAATGAAACTAAAGTCTTAGAGAATCATTTACAAATAGGTAATTTTGGTGGTTTTCCATCAATTACTATTCCTAATGGTTTTATCAATAATATGCCTGTTGGTATAAATATGACCGCTAATTGTTATGAAGATGAAAAACTCTTAAATATAGCTTACAAACTTGAAAGTTTAATGAACTATAAAGGACAAATAGCTAAGTTAGGAGATGATAAATAATGGGAAAATATAAAGCAGTAATTGGTTTAGAAATGCATTGTGAATTAAAAAGTAATGCTAAAGTATTTTCTAAAGCTAAAAACTCCTACGAAGATTTACCAAATATATATGTATCTCCGGTTGATATGGCATTTCCAGGAACATTACCATCACTTAACATAGAATGTATTAGAAAAGGTTTGATGGCCTCAATTATTCTTAATTGCAAACAACCTGAGTATATGGTATTTGATCGAAAAAATTATTATTATCCTGATTTGCCTAAGGGATATCAAATAACTCAGATGCATAATCCGGTTGGAGTTAATGGTAGCATAACAATAGAAATGGATGGTTATGATAAGAAGGTTGATATATTAGATATCCATTTAGAAGAAGATTCTGCTAGATTAAATCATTATTCAAATTATTCTTTAATTGACTACAATAGAGCAGGAGTGCCACTGTTAGAGTTAGTTACAGCACCATGTTTAGATAATGCTGATGAAGCAGTAGCGTTCCTTGAGGCAATGCGCAAAATATATCAATATTGTGATATATCTGATGCAGATACTAAAAAAGGTCAAATTAGATGTGACGTTAATGTTTCCATAATGGAAGAAGGCGCTAAGGAACTTGGAACTAAAGTAGAGATTAAAAATGTCAATTCTTTTGCCAACGTTCGTGAAGCAATTAACTATGAAATTAAAAGACAAAGCGAGTTAAAAGACGCTGGTAGATATGATGAAGTAGAACAAGAGACTAGAAGATTTGATGAAGAAAGTGGAACTACAAAAAGAATGCGTAGCAAGGTGGATGCAATAGATTATAAATATTTTATTGAACCTAATATACCTAAGTTTAAAATAAAGAAATCTTGGCTTGATGAAATAAAGAAATCTATCCCAATGTTGCCTAGAGAGAGAAAGGAACTATATATAAAAGAATATGGTTTATCAAATTATGATGCCACAATTATTGTTAAAGAAAAATCTTATGCTGAGTATTTTGAAGAATGTATTAAATTAGGAATGAACCCTAAGACTGTAGCGAATTATTTAATAGTTAATATAATTGCTTACTTAAATAAGTGGGCTATAGAATTAAAAGATTTTTATTTAACTCCTAATTTGTTAAAACAAATAATTGATGCTCTAGATAAAGGAACAATCTCTTCTAAACAAGCTAAAGAAATATTTAATAAATCTTTAGAAGAAAAAAATGAACCAAAGAACTACATTACAAGTGATTCTGCACAAATATCAGATGAATCCTTACTTGAGGAAATTATTAATAAAGTTTTAGAAAATAATTCAAAGCAAATTGAGGATTATCATAATGGAAGAACCAATTTGTTTGATTATTTTGTTGGCCAAGTAATGAAAGAAACTAGGGGAAAAGCTAATCCATCATTGGTTAAAGAAATATTAAATACTAAATTAAATAAATAGAGAAATCTATTTATTTTTTTGTTCAAACAAATTAGACCCCGGACGGTCTTGTTGGAAGATATCTTGGTATGATACTATTTAAAAGGATAATGATATTACAAGTAGTATAAATATTTCGGAACGCGAACTAAACTATTAATTAAATATTATTACCTCCAGAATACGACAATTTTTGTCGTATTCTTTTTATATAATAAACTTGGTGATAATATGAAAAAGAAAATAATAATGGGATTAATTGTCATAATAATTGGAATATTATGCGTAGTAATACTTAATAATAAAATTATTTATGCCAAAGAAGAATATAACATATATGTTATTCAAACTGGAGTATTTAAAAAAATAGAAAATGCAGTTAAATATAGAGATAATTTGCCTTCAGGAGTCATTATTCAAGATAATGACTTATATAGAGTCTATTCCTACCTTGGCATTAATAATGAACTATTAAAAAACATCTATAATTCTTTTAAATTAGCTAATATTGACACGTATATTAAAGTAGTCGGTGTATCTAAAGAGTTTTACTCAAAAATAGAAGGATATGAGAAAATATTAATAAAAACTGATGATGAAACATTAATAAATAAAATAAACCAAAATCTTTTAGAGGAGTATCTAAAGGAGATAAATAATGAATAAACTTATTAAGAATAGTTATTCATTTATAATTGTATTTTTATTATTTTTGCTTAAAGATCCAATTTATAGAATAATTAATATAAAAAATAATTCGTGGCAAACTACGCAGTGCAAGAATCTAGAAAGAAAGTATAATAAACTATTGGAGTTCAATGATATAGATTATGTTTATGAAAGTTCCAGCATTAATACTTATGTTATATACAAAGACATTTATAATTATTTAAATGAAATAACAATAAGGGGAGGTAAGGATTATGGATTAAGTAATAATGCAGTGCTTTATGATAACACTTTGGTGGGAGTAATCTACAAAGTAGGAAAAACTTCTAGTGTAGTTAAGTTGTTGACTAATAAAGATATGAGAATATCTGTCAAAATAAATGATGAAATCGGAGTCTTGGAACATATAGATAATAAAATAATAATTAGAAATATTAGTAATTATAGTTCAATTAAAATTGGCGATTCAATATGGACTTCAGGCATAGGTAATATAGATGAGGACATATTCATTGGTTTAGTTAAAGATATTAAGTTAAATAATAAAAGTATAGAGAAGATAATTGAAGTAGACTATAAATTAAATATTAAAGATATAGACTATGTTCAAGTATTAGCAGGTTAATAATGATATATGGTCTATTAATGTTAGATATTCTTTTAAATAACTATAGTCCTTGGGGAACATATTTTTTTATTATATATTTATATGATAAAAAATATAAAGATTATTTATTGACAGGAATAATTTTGGATTTAATAATATTGAGAACGGGATTATTAAATACGGCTATATTAAGTATTATGTATATTTTAAATATGCTTTTTGATGATTTAAATAAAAAGAATGTTTATATCTATATTTATATTAATATGTTTAATTATTTATTGTTTATTATCCTAAGTAATATTTTATTAATAAATAGTATTAATAAAATATTACTAACGATTGGTAATAACATTTTTATTAATATCTTATTCTATATATTATACTTTAGAGTTTATATAAATAATAACTACTAAAAAATCATATCATTTAATGGTGAATATATGAAAAAAGAAAAGTATATTAAATATCTAGTATCAAGAATACTTATAAGCATTATTATAGTTTTAATAATTGGAATTATTATTAAAGTAGATATAAGAAATAAAGATTATTTAGATAAATATATATTTAAAGATCATATTAAATGGACTAAGATAAATAATTGGTCTAAAAATAAACTTGGCAATATATTACCAGAAATAAATAATCCATCTTCTTTAGTTTTTAAAAATGATAACTTAGAAAATATATCTAAAGTTAGCTACTTAGATGGGGTAAAAATAGATTATAGCAAAAATGAACCTGTCTCAGCTTTATATGGAGGAATAGTAGTATTTGTTGGCGAAAAAGAAGGTTATAATAAAGTGGTTATTGTTCAAGGTAATGATGGAATAGATTATTGGTATGGTAATATGAGTGATATATCTATTAATCTATATGATTATATTGAAAAAGAAACTATTATTGGAAACACTTCAGATGATTATTTATATTTAGTTTTATATCAAGATGGTAATAAAATAGATTATGATGAGTATATTAAAGAAAATAAAGATTAATAATTGGACTTGGGTATTTGTATTAATTGCTTTGTTATGTGGATATATTAAGAATATATTTATCGTATTTATAATATGCTTGTTTCATGAATTAGGACATGTTTTCTTTATAAGGTTATTTAAATATAAGATTATAAAAATAGAATTATTTCCTTTTGGGGGATGGACTATTATAGATAAAAGAATAAATAGTTCTATAACTAAAGATATAATTATATCTGTGGGAGGTTTCATTAATCAAATAATTCTATTTTTATTTATATATTCCCTAAGGGACTATTTAAGTGTTATTACATATAATTTAATTTATAATTATAATTTTATAATACTTATATTTAATATATTACCTATAGTCCCGCTGGATGGCTATCAGATTATTCATTTGCTATTAGAAAAATATTTTTCATACTATAAAGCTTACATACTTAGTTACATAGTATCTTTATTATCATTAATTATTTTTATTATTTATATTTATAAAACTAATTACTATAATACTTACATAATAGTATTTCTAATATACAAATTAGTAGAAGATATAAAAAACTTTAAATATATGGTTAATAGATTCTTGATAGAAAGATACTTAGGAGAATTTAAATACAAAAAAATTAATAATAGAACTAAAAGCATTAGAGAATTAAGAAAAGAAGTATACCATTATTTTAAAAAAGATAATAAATACATAAGTGAGAAGAATAAGATAAAAGAGCATTTATATAGGAAGTTCGTTGACATTTAGGGCATTTTTTGATAAAATCATATTGTTTTAAGTCATTTCGGAAAAAACCGCATTGAAAAGGTTTATAAGAGCGTTTAGCCACCTTAAAAGCGCGACTTAAAAAATATAAGGAGGTATGAAATGAAAGCTGTATTTGAAACAGGCGGAAAGCAATACTATGTATCTGAAGGCGATACAATTTATGTAGAACTTTTAGATCAAGAAGTTGGTTCTAAAGTAGTATTCAACGATGTTCTATTTGTTGACGGAGTTGCTGGAAATCCATATGTAAAAGGTGCAAAAGTAGAATGTTCAGTTGAAAAACATGGTAAGAACAAGAAAATAGTTGTATTTAAGTATAGACCTAAAAAGAAATATCGTAAAAAACAAGGTCACAGACAACCATATACTAAGCTTGTTGTTACAAAGATTACTAAGTAATTATGATAAAGATTAATTATAGTAAAAATTTAATAAAAATAAGTGGTCATGCAAATTTTGCTGATTACGGAAAAGATATTGTTTGTGCTAGTGTATCATCAATATGTTACACAACTATTAATTCTATTTTGAATTTTGATATTAATGCGATAAATGTTAAAGATAATAATGATTTGATTATTGAAATAAATAGTCATGATAATATAACCGATACTTTAATAACTACAATGCTTGATGAATTAATGGATTTAGCTACTCAATATCCTAAAAACTTAAAAATTAGTAAAGGAGATTAAACATGTTATATATAAAATTGAATATTCAAAGATTTGCCCATGTTAAAGCACAAGGTTCTACTAAGAACGGTAGAGATTCTGCTGGACGTCGTCTTGGTGCTAAAGTATCTGATGGTATGTTAGTTACTGCTGGTTCAATTCTTTATAGACAAAGAGGAACTAAGATATATCCAGGAACCAACGTTGGAATGGGTAAGGATCACACTTTATTTGCTCGTATTGATGGCGTAGTTAAATTTGAAAGATGCGGCAGAGATAAGAAAAAAGTAAGTGTTTATGAGAAATAATAAATATCATCATTGATGATATTTTTTTATTATGTTAAAATTATTTTGAGGTGTTATAATGCGTTATAATATAATAAAAAATGCTCAAGATATTCTTGATAATAGTGATTACTTAATTAAAAATCCTGCTTTGTATAAAGGAAAATGGAATGATGTGTTTCATAATAAAAATGATATTGCTTTAGAGTTGGGAATGGGAAGAGGATCGTTTATCATTGAAATGGCTAAAAAATACCCAAATATCAATTTTATTGGATTAGAATTAGATAAAAATCAAATGGCTGTAGCTATTAAGAATATAGGTTCATCAAAGATATATAATTTAAAATATATTTGTGCTGATGCAAATAATATTGTAGATTTTTTTGGTAAAGAAATTAAAACTATTTATTTGACTTTTTCAGAACCTTGGCCCAAAAAAAGTGATGAAAAGAGAAGATTCACAGCAAATAATTATTTAAGATTATATGATAGAATATTTAAGAAAGATAAACATATTATTATGAAGACAGATAATAAAATATTATTTGCCTCTGCTTTAGAGTCACTTAGTGATTATTGGTATACATTTGACAAAGTAAGTTTGGATTTGCATCACGATGAGAGAAATATACCAAATATTATGACGGATTTTGAGCAAGAGTATTATAAGCAAAATAGACCAATATATTATTTAGAAGCTAGTTTTAAAAACTAATTGTATATGATATAATTTAAAAGAGTATAAGAGGGATTATTAATGAAGAGAATTATTTTATTTATTAATGTATTTATTATTTTATTGATGCCTAATGTAGTTATGGCTAAAAAACTTACTTGTAATAATGGTGAATACAGTATTAGTTTAGAAGTAGAAAAAGATACAATAAATATATATGAATCTCAAACTATTAAATATGATAGTGATAAATCATATAAAGTTGATTATACTATTGAAGACGCTAGTGTAATTAGCGTTTCAAATGAAGGAGTTATAAGAGGTCTTAAAGAAGGAAATACAACCGTCTATATTCTTGTTAGTTTTTATAACGGAGAGACTATAGAAGCCACTTGTAAGGCTAATTTGAGTATTGCAGTAGTATCTAATGATTCGAGTTTAAAAAGTCTTACAGTAGATGAGTATGAATTAAAACCAGAGTTTAATAGTGCTAAACTAGAATATGAGATAACTATTCCTTATAGCATAGAAAAAATAAATATAGATGCTGTTCCGAATAATGATAATGCTAAAGTTACAGGCATTGGTAGAAAATATATTACTGATGGTGAAAATAAATTTGATGTTTCAGTCATTGCTTCAGATGGAACTGAGACAGTATATAAATTAGTAGTTAATAGAGAAGAACCATCTGATGATTCAACATTAAAGTTTTTGTCTGTTGACGGATTTGTTTTAACTCCTAAGTTTGATCCTAAAACTTATAAATATAGTTTTCATATTGATAAAGATGTAGAGAGCATTGTTATTCGTGCGGAAGGAAATAATTCCAATTCTATTGTCCAAGGAACAGGAACATTTTATGTTCCTAGTGGTGAAAGTTCACGAGTAGTTAAAGTTATTGCTGAGAATAAAACAGAAACTAAGTATGAAATAGTTATTAATAAAAATCTCGGTTCAAGTTCTCTGGGTTCATTAAAAGTTAATAACGCTGAATTAACTGAACCATTTTCTGCGGATAAGTATGTATATTATACTACTGTTGGTAGTGAGATAAATAAATTAGACATTGATGCAAAAAGTTTAGATAATGATCAAATAGAAATTATGGGTAATGAGCTACTTAAAACTGGTGAAAATGATATAATTTTGAGGGTTACTGGCAAAGATAAATCTACAACTACATATAAGATAGTAGTTACTAAATTAGCCAAAGAAGAAGAAGAAAAGATAGAAAAAAATAATAAATTATTAAAAATTTTATTTATTGTTTTTATAGTAACTATAATTTTAATGGGATGTGCTATAGGACTATTCTTAAAGAGAAATATTAAAAGAAAGAGAAAGAAAAATGTAAAATTAAAATAAAAATATTTATTAGTAATAATGAATATGTTATAATGTAAGTGCCTAGATGGTAAAGTTATTCATATAAAACCGACTATATAGATATATTGGGGAACTAATTATTTAGTTGTGTTGAATACTGGTTTTTAACTAGGATCCTAATACTTTATATGTGTTCTACCACCTGCGAAGAGCGGGATTTTATCATAGTAACTTTCCACTAGGTTTTAATATGGAGTTTTGTATGTTTGAAAAAATCATTATATTAATTGGAGAAGATAATCTAAATAGAATAAAAAACACTAAGATACTTTTAGTTGGGGTTGGGGGAGTAGGTGGTTTTGTTTTAGAAGCATTAGTTAGAAGTGGTTTTGAAGATATCACGATAATTGATGGTGATAAAGTAGAATTATCTAATCTTAATAGACAGTTAATATCTAATATAAAAAATATTAATCATAGTAAAGTTGAAGTTGCTAAAGCAAAAATGCTAGATATTAATAAAAAAGTTAATATAAAGGTTATAGGAGAGTTTTTGACTAAAGATAATATAAATACACTAGATAATGATTTTGACTTCATCTTGGATGCTTGTGACACCTTAAATACAAAATTAGAATTAATAAGATATGCTCAAAATAATAATATCAATATAATAGCATCAATGGGTGTTGGTAATAGAGTAGATGCAACTAAAATTATTAGAACTACTTTAGATAAAACAAATAATGATCCATTAGCAAAAAAACTAAGGAAATTAGTTAGAGAAAATGATTTAAATATAAAAGTTCCAGTAGTCTGTTCTACTGAAATTCCAAATAAAAATGGAGAAGTTAATTCTCTAATAACTTCCCCAGGTATTTCAGGTTTATTAATGGTAGATTATGTAATTAATAAAGTTATTAAGCCTTATTAATTAGGAAGTCTATTAATAAACTAGGATCTTGATTGTTATATACAACATCATATAATAAATCTATTAAAGGAATGCTTATTCCTTTTTTTTGTAATAATTTATAAATTGAATTTAATGTCCAATATCCCTCAACAGTGTTATTTTTTAAATAATTATCTATTTCTTTTTTATCTTTTGTAGACCCAATTATATATCCAAAAGAGTAGTTTCTGCTCTTAGTTGAAGTGCAAGTTAATAATAAATCCCCAACTCCTGCAAAAGATAGAATAGTTTTCTTTTTACCGCCTAAGGCATGAATAATCATTTTCATATCATGCAATGATTCATTTATTAAGAATGCTTCAGTTGATTCGGAATAACCAAGGCCTTTAATAATTCCGGATGCTATAGCTATTATATTTTTTACGCTACCACAAAGTTGAATACCTTTTATATCACTAGAAGGCCTAAGTTTTAATGTTTCATTAGCCAAGTTTTTTATTACAAAATCAATGGTTTTTTTATTGTAACCCGCTATCGCTAATGCAGCAGGAGAATTATTAGCTAAATCTTCAGCGAAAGTTGGCCCAGAGATAAGAGAAATATTATTGGTCCACAATATATTTCGAACCAATTCTGAGGAAAATTCTAAAGAATCGTTTTCAATGCCTTTAGCTGCTATACATATTGGTTGATTTTTATAATATGGTTTTATTTTATTACAAATATCTTTGATATACTTAACTGATGGCACTAAAAATATTAAACTAGTCTCTTTCATTGCATATTCATAATCATTTGTTACATTTACATTTTCTGGAATATGTGCCTTAGGCAATTTAGTAAACTTTCTGTTTTCTTTAAAATGATTAAATACACTTTCATTATGCGTGCATACTAATATATCATTTTCTTTTTTCTTGGCAAGCATTAATGCCAAACTAATTCCGTATGCTCCTGCTCCAAATACTGTTACTTTCATTTTTCATCCTTCATTTCTTTATATATTTTATTCAAATTATTTTCAATATTATTGTTTTTAGGAACGTAATATACAGTTCCTTTTAATGCTTCTGGTAAATATTCTTGTTTAACCCAATCATTTTTATAATTGTGAGGATATAAGTAATCCGGACTATTTGTCTTAATGTGATTAGGAACAAATCCACTTTTACCACTTCTTACATCACTTAATGCTTTATCGGTAGCAAGATAAGCACTGTTACTCTTAGGGCTCAATGCCATTTCAATGGCTATGTAACCAATAGGAATTCTTGCTTCAGGTAAACCAACTCTTTCAGCTGCATTAATTGCAGCATCTAATCTTGGACCAATGCCTGGATTAGCTAATCCAATATCTTCGTATGCTATAACCGATAACCTTCTATATATACTATCTAAATCTCCAGCTTCAATTAACCTGGCTATATAATGAATTGTTGCATCAACATCACTTCCGCGAATAGATTTTTGTAAAGCAGATAAAACATCGTAGTGTCCATCTTCATTTTTATCATGAAAGAATACAGGTTTAGAATTAATATTTTTGATTGCTTCAACAGTAACTTTATGTTTAGAAGTGGAGTAATAGGATATTTCTAGTAAATTTAGAGCATTTCTAACATCTCCACTTGATAGAGCCGCGATATACTTAATTGCTTCTTTATCAATATCTATGCCATCTAAAGTCTTTATAGCTCTATTTAAAACTTTTATAATATCTTTTTCAGTTAATTCATGCAATTCAAATATTTGACATCTGCTTCTAATTGCAGGATTAATTTTGTGATATGGGTTTGATGTGGTTAGACCAATGAGAATTATTAGTCCGTTTTCTATATATGGTAGTAGTATATCTTGTTTGTCTTTGTTCATGCGATGGATTTCGTCTACTACTAATAATAATTCTCCATAGAACTTAGCTTCTTCAATAGCTATATCGAAATCTTCCTTTTTGTTCACAGTTGCATTAAGCATTTTAGTTCTGATGTTTAATTCTTTACTAAGTGCGTAGGCAATACTTGTTTTGCCTATGCCTGGTTTCCCATATAAAATCATCGAAAAAAGTTTTTTGTTTTTTACTAAATTAGTTAGTATTTTATCTGGTCCAATCAAATGATCTTGGCCTACAACATCACTTAATTTTTCTGGTCTCAATATATCTGCTAAAACTTTCATACCAATCACATAATTATTATAGCAAATAATAAAATAAAATTAAATAATATATGGTATAATCTAGGTAGTGATGTCAATATGAAAGATGATAATATAAAAAACTATCTAAACTATTTAAAATATGAAAGAAAATTATCAAATAATACTTATGAATCATACAAATATAATTTAGAAAAGGTATCTAATTACTTTAAAGGGGAAAATTTATTAAAATTAAGTGATGATAATATTAGAGAATTTCTTTATAAATGTGAAGAAAGTGCTTCTTCTAAAGCACATTACTTAACTGTTTTAAAATCATTTTACGATTATATGCTAGATTTAGAATTAATAAAAGTTAATCCTTGCGATAATATTAAGGCTCCTAAAATGCCTAAAAAATTACCTAAGTTTTTAACTATGGATGAAGTAGATAAACTTCTTGATATATCTCTAAAAGAGCCACTTGATTATCGTAACAAAGCAATGCTGGAATTACTATATGCAACTGGGATGAGAATATCCGAGTTATTAGATTTAAACTTGGCAAATATAAATATAATAGATGAATCAGTAAAGGTAATGGGGAAGGGAAGTAAAGAAAGAATTATTCCTATATCTGGTATTTGCATTACCTACCTTAATATGTATATTAATGAATATAGAAATTATATATTAAAAGATAGAGTTTCAGACTATTTATTTGTCAATTATAATGGCAAGAGAATGTCTCGTCAGGGTTTCTTTAAAATACTTAAGCAAATATGCGAAAAGAGTGGAATAGATAAAGAAATATCTCCCCATATTTTAAGACATTCGTTTGCAACTCATTTGTTAAATAATGGTGCTGATTTAAGGATTATTCAGGAGCTATTAGGCCACGAAAACATATCAACTACAGAAATATATTCTCATGTATCCCATGAAAAGGTTAAGGAAGACTATAAAAAGCATCCGCATTACAATAAATAAAGAAGATATTATAAAATATCTTCTTTTCAATTATTTGGAATCAGTATTACGAGCGTTGTTGTTGCATTTAGACTTGCTTCTTGAATTAGATCTACTTTTTGATTTGCTAGAATTTTTTGAACTGTTTCTCATTATCGTCCCTCCTAATAATAGTGTGGATTATATATACATAATAATACTTAGATTAAGACAATTATTAATACCAATTACTGGAGAACATACAATTAGCACTTATAGTTGACAAGTGCTAATTGTTGAGTATAATATTATATGAAAGGTTGGTTGATTGATATGAATTTTAATCAAAATAACGAAGAAGAAAATGTTTTAGAAAAATATGGAAGAAACATCAATGAAGCAGTTTCAAACAGAAAGACTGATCCAATAATTGGTAGGGACGAAGAAATTAGAAGCATTACAAGAATTCTAACTAGAAAGACTAAAAACAATCCGGTATTGATTGGTGAGCCTGGTGTAGGTAAAACTGCCATCGTTGAAGGTTTAGCTCAAAGGATTATTAAAGGTGATGTTCCAGAAAGTTTAAAGAATAAAGTGATTTGGGAACTAGATATGGCATCTTTGATAGCTGGAGCTAAGTATCGTGGTGAATTTGAGGAAAGATTAGAAAAGGTTCTTAATGAAATTAGAAAAAGCAATGGTTCAATTATAATGTTTATTGATGAAATTCACATGATAGTGGGAGCTGGAGCAATTGAAGGTGCAATGGATGCTGGTAATATACTTAAACCAATGCTAGCTAGAGGAGAAGTGCACGTTATTGGAGCTACTACTCTAAATGAATATCGTAAATATATTGAAAAAGATGGAGCTTTAGAGAGAAGATTTCAAAAGGTTAAAATATCTGAGCCTTCTGTTGAGGACACAATAACTATTCTAAGAGGATTAAAAGAAAGATTTGAAATACACCATGGAGTTACTATTCAAGATAAGGCACTAGTTAGTGCAGCAGTTCTATCAAATAGGTATATTACAGATAGATATTTACCAGATAAAGCAATCGATTTAGTAGATGAAGCATGTGCAACAATTAGAGTTCAAATGGATAGTGTGCCGACTTCTTTAGATGAGCTTACTCGTTCAATTATGCGTTTAGAAATCGAAAAAGAAGCAATCAAAAAAGAAAAAGATGAGTTATCTATTAAAAGAAAAGAAGCGATAGAAGAAGAACTTACATCGCTTAAAAAAGAAGAAAAAGAATTGAAGATTGCTTGGGAAAACGAAAAGGAAACATTAAGTGAAATTAATAGCAAAAAAGAAGAATTAGAAAAAGCAAGATACGAATTGGAAACAGCAGAGAACAACTATGATTTAGAAAATGCTGCCAAATTACGTCACGGAACAATTCCCAAATTGGAAAAAGAATTAAATGATTTGAAGCAAAATTCAAGCAACAAATTATTAAGTGATACTGTAACAAGTGATAATATAGCAGATGTAATAAGTAAGTTAACGAATATACCTATTACAAAACTATTGAGCACTGAAAAAGAAAAATTATTACACTTAGAAGATAATTTGAGAAAAAGAGTTATGGGCCAAGATAATGCATTAAAATTAGTTAGTGATGCTATTATTCGTAGTAGAAGTGGTATAAAAGATCCAAATAGACCAATTGGCTCATTTATATTCCTAGGACCTACTGGTGTTGGTAAAACAGAAATAGCTAAGAGTTTAGCGTATGAATTATTTGACGATGAGCACCACTTAATTAGAATTGATATGAGTGAATATATGGAAAAATACTCTGTTTCTAGATTGATTGGAGCTGCACCAGGATATATAGGTTATGAAGAGGGTGGACAACTAACTGAAGCAGTTCGTAGAAATCCATATAGTATTGTGCTATTTGATGAAATTGAAAAAGCGCATCCAGAAGTATTAAATTTATTATTACAAATATTAGATGACGGAAGACTTACAGATTCAAATGGTAGAGTAGTGGACTTTAAGAATACAATCATTATAATGACATCTAATGTAGGAAGCGAATATATACTAGATGGAGAATCAAAAAAAGTTATGGAAGAATTACATCATTATTTTAAACCAGAGTTTTTAAATAGAATTGATGAAATTATAATGTTTAATAAATTAAATAAAGAAGTTCTAAAGGATATTTTATTTAAAATTATTCATAATATAGAAGATAATTTAAAAGATATAAATATTAAATTAGAATTAAGTGAAGATGCTATTAGATATTTTATTGATAATGGTTATGATGAAGCCTATGGAGCTAGACCATTAAAAAGATTGGTTACAAAGGAATTAGAAACATTATTAGCCAAGAAAATAATTGATGGAACAATTAAATATGGAGATTCAATTAAAGTTATAGTTAAAGATAATAGGATAGACGTAGAGGACTAGAAAACTAGTCCTTTTTTATTATCAGAAATTGCAACTCAAGCGTTGGTTAACATAATATACATTATGAAAAACACAGACTTGATTAATTTTGGGTTAGTTTAATAATAATGAATTATATTTATTTATAATAATAATATATTAAAATTAAAATATTTAGTGCAAAATAAATTGAGAAAAAAATTTGCGAATACTTTATAAAAAAATTCAAGCGCATTATATCCTTATAATTTATATTAATATAAGGATTATGCGCATGTAATCCTATTATTTATATTTATATAAGGATATATACATGTGTAGGAGTGAGTTTTAAAGCAAAAAAAAAGAGAGTAGTTCTCTATCTTTTTTTAAACTTTTCTTGATTGAATCTCAGCTATCTTTTCAAAAACCTCGGCAGCATTTGATTCATTTATTTCGGTATAACCAAGTTCTTTTAGTGCTTGTATCTTAGTAGTGTTTAATTGTTGTGTTCTACTCAACTTCTCTTCTTTCTTAGCTTCAAGCTCTTGAACAAATCTTTTTCTAGTTTCCACTACTTTACTCTTGCTTGCGCCACCATTGTTATAAAGAGTAAGCGCTGAGAATAAAATACCTTCAAATACATATTGTTTATCTTCATTGAAATCAAATTGATCAGCAGTAATAAAACCATTTGTCTTAGCCATATATGCTAATATATACTTGATTTCTGGAACATTATCCATTGCTTGTAAAAAGTTATATAAATATTTAATTGCAATTGTATCATTATTTCTATTCTCTTCTAACTTTTCTTTTAATAAAAATGCAATATCATTTAGTAATGTTTTGCTTTCTTTATCTAAGCCTTTTAAATCAAGGAAAGAATCTAATTCATTACCATTTTTCATTCCTAAATTTAATCTTTTTTCTACATTCATTAAGTATTCAGTGTCTACTTTAATACTCTCCAACTCTTCTTTACTACCCTCTTTTAAGTCTAAAAGTTGAAGTAATAATATTTTCTTTTCCTTAGGCCATTTATCTAGACTTTCTAGCATCAAATAGTTATATACCATTTGTCTAGATACTCCTAAATACTTTGAAAGTCTTACTTTTGAAACCCCTAATTCTTGTAATAAATCATTTAACTTATCCATTACACTCTCTACTTTCTATAATTTACAATTCAATTATACTTAACTTAACACTTACTTGTCAACCTAAAATTAGTTAATTATTGTTTTTTCATTATCATTTTTAGTAATAACAAACAATTTTTTGTTTTTATAATAAGCGTAAAAAACAGTTTTAATATTTATATTATTAGAATTGAGATTGTATATTAACCAAGTATAACTTTTTTTAATTTTCTTTAGGGCTTTTTTTTGAACTGAGCCATCCACTATTAGGGGCATTGGATAATTAGATGGGATATTAAATAATTTATATTTAAATATGGATAATTTACCATTTGGTTCCAAAAAAGCATACTCTACCTCATTTATATTCTTTATTTCTTTTTGTCTTAATGACAATAGTAAATCATCTAAGCTATATCTTTGTTTTAACATTTCATGATAATTTACTTTACCATTATAAATGATGAGAGATGGTTTTCCATCAAAAAAAGTTCTAATAGTTCTTGATTTTAAAGATAAAAAAGCCAGCATTATTTCTAGTATAACCAAAATTATTATTGGAATAATAGTTAAAAATATGCTTTTATTTATGTTTTCTATAGATATAGCAATTAATTCAGCAATTAATATAGAAACTATTAAGTCTGTTATTCCTAGTTGACCCACCTCTCTTTTACCCATTAATCTATAGCAAAGCATAACAAAAAAATAGAAAAATATTGTTCTAAATATAATAGATCCCATTTCAGCCACATTATCACCTAAAAATATTATGTTCTTAATCATATTTTTTTAGTCAATTTATATAATTTAATAGGTGAAAACATGAATAATATAATATATTATCTAAAATACTTAAGTATATTTGCCATTACTGAATTGGGTATTATTTTTATAACGAGCGCTTTAAATCTAATTGGTGTTAATAGTGGGATTTCTCAGATAATAATATTTGGAAGTAATATTACACTATTCTTTATTCTTAATTTTCGTAATGCTAAAAATAAACAAAAAAAGGGATATATTGAGGGAATACTAATGGGCTTAATTTTAATCTTATTTATGTTTATTATAAAGTTAATTTTAATAGGTAAATCTATTAATACTGTTACTCTACTTTATTATTTTATACTCTTATTAGTTTCTATTCTGGGAGGAATTCTTGGGGGACATAAAAAAAGTAATGATTAATTACTTTTTTCTCTAAATACAAATTTTCCGCCTTTTAACTCAACATATGACTCTTCATTATATGCTTCTTTACTAATAGGATTATACATAGTTTCTAAATATTTATTATCATATAACTCTTTCAGTGTAATCTTTTTATCTAAACATTTCTCTTCATACGAACATTTTTCTGCAGCTTCAATTATTTTACTTTCTGAAACTTTTATAAGATTACTACGGTGATTCTTAATAATTTTATATGTAGTTGGAACTGTAAGTAATAAAATAATAATTACTATTCCAATTTTAATCACAATTTTACTTATATTCATACCCTTCTCCATAATATTCTAATATAAATTTATCTCTAAACTCTGCTAAAGTATCAGATTCAATATTTTTTCTTATTTCAGCCATTAAATTATGCAAAAAACTAATATTGTGAATTGATAGTAATCGTGCTCCAAAAGTTTCCTCAGCATTAATTAAATGCTTTATATAGGCTTTTGTATAGTGCTTACAAGCATAACAACTGCATGTTTCATCTATCGGAGTAAAATCTCTTTTATATTTATTATTTTTTAAATTGATTTTGCCGTTTTTAGTGTATGCATGACCGTGTCTTGCTAATCTAGTCGGAGAAACACAATCAAATATATCGATACCTCTCATAACGTTTTCAATTAAATCTATCGGATCTCCTACTCCCATTAAATATCTTAATCTATCTTTGGGAAGATATTTAGTAGAATACTCAACCATTTTATACATAGTCTTTTTATCTTCTCCTACACTCGTTCCACCTATTGAATAGCCATCAAAATTCATTTCAACCAATTTTTCGGCACAATGCTTCCTTAAATCTTCATATTCTCCACCTTGAACTATGCCAAATAGCATCTGATCCGGGCTATTAAATACTTCTCTACCTCTTTTTGCCCATGAAAGTGTTCTCTCGACACTATTTTGCACATATTCATATGTGCTAGGCCATTTAACACATTCATCAAAACTCATTACAATATCACTTTGCAATTTCATTTGAATTTCTATTGATTTTTCAGGAGTTAAGAATAGTTCATCACCATTTAAATGATTTTTAAAACGAACACCATCATCATTTATATCTTTCGGTTTAGCAAGACTGAAGACTTGATAACCACCTGAATCTGTAAGGATTGGTCCATCATAATTCATAAATTTATGGAGTCCGCCGGCTTCAGACACAATGTCTTCACCAGGTCTTAGCCACAAGTGATATGTATTTGCAAGGATTATACCTGATCCAATTTCTTTTAGTTCTTCAGGAGAAAGCGTTTTAACAGTTGCATTTGTTCCTACAGGCATAAACATTGGTGTTTTATACACTACTCCATTGTATTCAAACTCACCCAAGCGGGCTTTATTCTTTTTCGATTCATCAATTAATTTATATTTTAAAAGCATTTTTGACTCCTTTTCATTTCATAAATATAATATCATATTTATCGTGTAAGATGAATATATATAGGCTAAAAACTTGACAAATTGGCTTAAAAAAGGTAAAATATACACTCGTGAAAAAAGGGGGTTTTTAATGCAAAGATTTGATTTTAAAAAAGAAACCATTTCTAGGTTTTACAGCGAATTATTCGGTTCAATGGAATTTAGTAACTTTGAATCAATAGATGAAGAAAGAAAAGCTGAGTTAGATAAATTAGCCAGCATGTGGCGTTTTAGATTGCAAACGGCTGCAAATGGATTCAAAAGTAGAATGAATTTGTTAGCTGAAAAATTGACAATTAGTTATAAGACTACTTTCAAACTTAAAAATGGTGATGAAGTTGCATATTTCTATATTCAAACACTAGATCCAGAGCTAAGATTTCTAGAAATATATGAAGTTGGTAATACAATTGAAGATATTAGAAATTTATGTATGTTAAATTATAGAATATTTGATAAAAAGCTTATAAAACTAGAAAAGTTACTGAATGATAGAATGCAACAAATCGATTCATTTGATTTAATTGAAAGAGAAAGTATAAGACTGAATTAATAATTCAGTCTTTTTATTTTATAAACATTGCATCGCCAAAGGAAAAGAAACGATAATTATTAATTTTAGCTTGTTCATAAGCATTTAGAATAATTTCTCTGCTAGCTAAAGCACTAACAAGCATTAAAAGCGTGCTTTTAGGAAGATGAAAGTTTGTAATTAACCCATCTATCGCTTTAAATTTATATCCAGGATATATAAATATATCTGTATCTTCACTGACTTCTTTAAACTTTCCATATTTGCTCATCATTGTTTCAAGAACTCTTGTTGTAGTTGTTCCCACAGCATAGATTTTCTTCCCATTTTTCTTTGCATCATTTAATAAATTAGCTACTTCACTACTCATTACAAAATGTTCACTATGCATATGATGGTCTACAATATTTTCTACTTCTACTGGTCTAAATGTTCCTAAGCCAACGTGTAAAGTTACATAACAAACGATAATGCCCTTATTTTTTATTTCTTCAAGCAATTTTCTAGTGAAATGTAATCCAGCAGTAGGTGCTGCTGCACTACCGAGAATCTTTGCATATACAGTTTGATATCTTTCTTGCTCTTTTAGACTCTCATGAATATATGGTGGAAGAGGCATTATCCCTAGTTTCTCAATTATTTCTAGGAATATTCCTTTATATTCAAAGTTTACTCTAATTATTCCATCTTCTTTTTTATCAATGACCTTACATTTCAAATTTTCGTTAAATACAATAGTAGTTCCTATCTTTAATCTTTTTGCAGGTCTTGAAAGGCATTCCCATTCGTCATTTTCAATGTTTTTTAGAAGCAATAGTTCTATATTAGCACCAGTATCTTCCTTTTTACCAAATATTCTTGCTGGAAGGACTTTAGTATCATTAAGAACTAATACATCTCCCTTATTTAAATAATTTATAATATTATAAAAGTTAGAATGTTTTATTTCACCACTACTCTTATCCAGAATCATTAATTTTGAGTCAGAACGATTCTTTATTGGGGTTTGAGCTATAAACTTTTCATCTAATTCATAATCATAGTCATTTATATTCATAAAATCACGTCCTTTTCAATTATAAAAAAAAATGGACTAATTGTCCATCTATATTTTGCTTAGAACTATATTTAATATTTCTTTAGATATATCATCAACTGATCTAATTTTACCGTCTTTTACACACTCAATAATCTCAAAATTGTATAGTTCAGCCATCTCTATATAGGCATTTTCAGCATTGCGAATATTAGCTTCAGATAATTCGTGTTGATCTAGTTCTTTTCTATTATCTTGAAGCTTTTTTGAATATTCATATGGCATATGTAAGAATATTTTAATATCAGGTCTTGGGAGTTCTAATAATTCATATTCTAATTTTTCAAGCCATTTGAACATTTTTAAACGGTCTTCTTTATCTTTTATTTTTCCTGCTTGATGACCCATATTAGATGGAACATATCTATCTAATAAAACAATATTACCTTTTTCTAAATATTCACTTATTTCTTTTATATTATATAATCTATCAGCTGCATAGTATAAACTAGCTACCTTAGCATCAACATTATTTGCTCCTTCTTTAAACCATCCCTCACAAATTGAAGATTTGCCCAAATAAGGACCTCCAACTATTTTACCGGTTGGACTATCATAGACAGGAAATGACTTTTTTAGAACGTTATAGCCTTGATCTATGAGATTTTTATATAATAATTCACATTGAGTACCTTTTCCAGAACAATCTGTTCCCTCAATAACAATTAGTTTCTTCATTTAATCTCCTATTAAAGTTCCAATTCTTTTTCCTTCAAAGAACTTAGGTATTTTATTATAATCGTTAAAATTCATAACAAGTATTTTAGTTTTATTTTCCATACACTTTTTAATTGCGTATAAATCCATAACACCCAATTCTTTATCGAGAACCTCTTGATAAGATAATTCGGTAAACATATGAGCATTAGGATTTTCATCAGGATCACTATCATATACTCCATCGACATTAGTTAATTTAATAATTAAATCTGCATCTACTATTTCTGCAGCCAAAGTAGTTCCAGAGTCAGTTGAATAACCACTCATGCCTACTCCACCACCAAATACTATAATATTGTCTTTAAATAGTTCTTTTAATTCATCATTTGAATAATTAGGAACAAGATTAGGAAAATCAAATGGGGTTGAAATAATAGAATTATAGCCATTATTTTCTAAATAATCTTTAATATATATTGCATTAACAACTGTAGATAACATCCCAATTGTATCGCCATTTACTTTGCCCATTTCAGGATGTTCTCGCCCTCTAAAATAGTTTCCACCGCCTACTACAATAGCAATTCGATGACTATCTTCTTTCATTATTCGAACAATATTTAAAACGTCTTTTAATTTGTCTTGTGATACATTTTTTTCGCCAGACTTTAATGCTTCTCCACTTATTTTTAGAATTACTTTCATTTTTTCTTCCTTTCTAGCACTACATGCTTATACTTTATCCCATTATCTTCATTTTGAGCTAATTCTTTTTCTATCCACATACTATAATCGATTTGAGGAAAGAAAACTGTAGCTTCCTTATCTTCAGCATCTATTTTAGTTAAATATATTTTATTTGCTAATGGATAGAAATAATTATATAGTGATGCTCCTCCAATTACGAAGTATTCATTATTAAAATCTTCATTATTAAATAATTCCTCAAATGAATGATAGATTTGAACATTATCAATTGTAATATCTCTACTAGTTATTAATATATTACGCCTATTTGGTAATGGTTTACCTATAGATTCATAAGTTTTATATCCCATGATTACAGGATGATTTAAAGTTATTTCTTTAAAAAACTTTAAATCTCCAGGTAGGCGCCATATTAAGTTATTATTTTTACCAAGTTCATTATTTTTTCCAATCGCAGCTATTAAAGTTATCATTTTATATCCCCAAATCAAATTTCATTTGTGGATTTTTTTCCTTTATTTTATCTATAGGATAATCCACAATTCTTATATCACTAAGTTTAAAATCATAGAAATTTTTAATATCTTTATTAAGTGAAATCTTTGGATTGCAAGGTATTGGTCTTCTTTTTAATAATTCTTTAGCATTTTCAATATGTCTATCATATATTTGAATATTGTCATAAAACCATGTGAAGACCCCAGGAGTATATCTCAAATCTTGAGCAACCATACATAATAAAGTTGCATATTGAACTTGATTAATACAACCAGCAGTTAAAAAATCAGATGATCTTTGAAATAAACACATATCTAGGTAATCAATACCATCTTTTCCATGTCTAACATTCCAAACGGTTTGAAAAGCACAAGGCTTTAATCCGTGTTTTTCTTTAAAATCGTCTTCTTGCCACATATTGATAATGTGTCTTCTTCCATCTGGATTTTCTCTTAATCCTTTAAGTAAATTCTTCATTAAGTTATGTCTTCTAATTGTCTCACCATAGCAAGTCCCGATTGTTCTGTCACCTATTTCCCATTCATCCCACCAGGTGACACCATATTTTTCTTTAAGCAAGTCCAAATTATTAGATTCATCTTGATAAATCCATAATATTTCGCCAATTGATGATTTTGTTGCAATTGGTCTAAGTGTTATTAATGGACTTTCTCCTTTTGATAAGTCATAAGTGCACATACCGTGATTAACACTTAATGTATGTGCTGGCGTTCCATCCGAATAATGAGGTCTAGGATTCTTATCTAAGCATCCTTCTTCTAATATTCGCTTAATAATTTTTTTGGCATACATATCACCTTTAGTCATAAACATTCCTCCTAATACCATAATGGATATTTTTTTGTAATATTTAAAACTTGATCACTTAATTTACATAATTCAACTTCATTGTCTTTATTCTTAAAAGCAGAGGCAATGATATCTGCAATTTCTCTAAATTCTTTTTCTTTTAGTCCTCTAGATGTCATTGCAGCACTTCCAATTCTTATACCAGATGCAATCATTGCTTTTTCTGTCTCGTTAGGAATAGTATTCTTATTTACTGTAATATGAATTCTATCTAGAATGCTTTCCGCTTCTTTTCCTGTAATACCAGCACTTGTTTTTACATCTAATAGTAATAAATGATTATCAGTTCCACCACTAACAATTTTATATCCTAACTTAGTAAATTCATTGCTCATTGCTTGCATATTATCTAACACTTGCTTTATATATTCCTTAAAATCATCTTGCATAGCTTCGTAGAAACATTGGGCTTTTCCAGCGATAACATGCATTAAAGGGCCACCTTGAATGCCTGGGAATACAACCTTATTTATCTTCTTTGCAATTTCTTCATCATTTGTAAGAATAATTCCTCCACGAGGACCCCTTAGAGTCTTATGAGTTGTAGATGTAACCACATGAGCATAAGGTAATGGCGATGGATGATAACCAGCGGCCACTAAACCAGCAATATGAGCCATATCCACAAATAAATATGCACCAACCTCATCACATATTTCTCTAAATTTTTTGAAATCAATTATTCTTGAGTATGCACTAGCACCAGCAATTATCATTTTAGGCTTTTCTTTTAAAGCAATTTCTCTTAATTTATCGTAGTTAATAGTCTCTGTTATTGAATCAACATCATAACTTATAATTTCATAATCACTTCCACTAAAATTTAGACTATAACCATGTGTTAGATGTCCTCCGTGACTAAGATTCATTCCCATCACTTTATCATGAGGTTCTAACAATGCTCTATAAACTGCCATATTTGCACTAGAACCACTATGAGGTTGAACATTGGCATAATTAGCATTAAATAGTTTCTTCGCAAGCTCTATTGCCCTATTTTCAAACATATCGATATATTCGCAACCACCATAATATCTTTTAGCGGGATATCCTTCAGCGTATTTATTAGTTAATATGCTTCCTTGTAGTTTCAATATATCATTAGAAACATAGTTCTCTGATGCAATTAATTCTATATTATCTTGTTGTCTTTTCTTTTCTAATCTTAAATACTTACTCAATTCTTTATCCATATTTCACCTCATACTTATTTCTACTAAATTATCTAATAACATTGCAACAGTCATCGGACCAACTCCTCCTGGAACTGGAGTAATGTAACTAACCTTTTCTTTTACGTTTTCAAAATCAACGTCGCCAGAGATTTTACCATCAATTCTTGATATTCCAACATCAATTATGATTGCACCATCTTTAATCATTTCTGCAGTTATTATCTTTGGTTTACCAATAGCACTTATAATGATGTCTGCATTCCTAGTCCAAAACGCCAAATCTTTAGTCTTCGAGTGGCATACATTAACTGTAGCATCTCTTTCAAGTAATAAAGGAAGTAATGGTTTTCCAACAATATTACTCCTATTAATTATACATACATTTTTACCTTTTAAATCAATATTATAATAATCAAATAATTTCATTATTCCTTTTGGTGTACACGGAATAATAGATGGTCTATTTTGATAATTATTCCCAACTGATACATTAGAAAAACCGTCCACATCTTTATTTGGATTAATGCTATTAAAACATTTTATAATATCAATATGACTAGGAACTGGACTTTGAAGAATAATTCCATTAATTAAAGAATCATTATTTAGTGAATCGATTAAATCTAATAATTCTTTTTCGGATGTTTCGGATTCTAAATGGTATAATTTGGTCTTAATTCCAATACTATCACATCTTTTAATTTTATTATTAATATATATTTTACTTCCTTCATCATTTCCAACCCAAATTATACCTAAAGTCAAATCTAAATTATTTGCTTTAATAGTGTTTTTAAGTTCTTCTAGAATTTCTCCACTTACTTTTTTTCCGTCTATAATATTCATATTACTCCTCTTTAAATAAGCCTTGATTATATTTATATCCAATAATATTGAAAGCTTTTTCTGTTGCAACACGTCCACTTCTAGTTCTTTTTATAAAGCCTTCTTGTAATAAATATGGCTCAACTACATCTTCAATTGTAGTTACTTCTTCCCCAATGCTTGTTGCTATTGTTTCAACTCCGACAGGACCCCCATTAAACTTTTCAATTAAACTTGTTAAATATTCTCTATCTATATTATCTAATCCTGAATCATCTACATGCAATCTTTTTAAAGCACGATTAGTGATGTCTAGGTCTATAATTCCATTACCTTCAACTATAGCGAAGTCACGAACTCTTCTGAATAACCTATTAGCAACTCTAGGTGTTTTTCTGCTTCTTTTTGCTAATTCCATTGCCGCATCATCTTCAACTTTAATATCAAAAACTCGACCGCTTCTAATAACTATATCTTTTAATTCATCAAATGTATAATAATCCAGCTTAGAAATAATTCCAAAACGATCTCTTAAGGGACTAGATAAGTCTCCTGCCCTGGTCGTAGCGCCAACTAAAGTAAAAGGTGGCAAATTTATTTTAATACTCTTACTTTTACCATCTCCACCAATAATTAAGTCCAATTCAAAATCTTCCATTGCTGGATAAAGTATTTCTTCAATAAATGATGGCATTCTATGTATCTCATCTATAAATAATACATCTCCTGGTTCAAGATTTGACAAAATTGCAGCTAAGTCACCAGTTTTCTCAATTGAAGGACCACTTGCAGTTCTTAGGGTAGATCCTAATTCATTGGCAATAATATGAGCCAAAGTTGTTTTACCTAGTCCAGGAGGACCATATAATAAAACGTGATCTAATGGTTCATTTCGCATTAAAGCTGCTTTAATAAAGACTCTTAAGTTTTCTTTAATTTCATTTTGACCCACATATTCATCTAATGATTCAGGTCTTATATTTTTTTCAAAAACATCTTCATCTGAAGCATTTACGTCTATAATTCTTTTCTCCATTTTATTAAACCTCCTCTATAATAAGTATAACACAATCACATTCAAAAGCAAACATTTGTTTAATTATTTTAATAATAGTTTTAACGAATCTTTTACTTGCTCTTCCAATGGCTTTGAAGAATCAACTTGAGGAACAATTTTTTTAATTTCAGCGCTCTTGTAACCAAGATTTTCTAAAACACTGATTAATTCATCAATACTATTGTCATCAATATTATCATTAGACTCAATGAACAATTTCCCTTTTAAATCTAAAATGATTTGCTTAGCCAATTTTTCACCAATCTTCGGGAACTTAGTAAGATATAATATGTTTTCTTTATTAATAGCATCAACTATCCCCTTGATTGAGCCAGTAGCAAATATTCCGCTTGCAACTTTTGGCCCCATGCCTTTAACATTAATAAGTCTTAAGAACAAATCTTTTTCTTCCATGGTTTTAAATCCATATAGTGAGGATTCATCCTCTCTTATATGATTATATACAAATATTCTATAATTACTATTTAACTCATAACTATAGGGATTTGGAACATATACATTAAAACCTATACTATTAACATCAATTACAACACTATTTGAAGTTTGATACATTATTTTTCCATCTAAATAACCAAACATAATATCACCACTCTAAGTATACTACAAAAAAAGAAGTGTTGTCACTTCTTTATTCTTTAAATTCAAATATATAATCTAATATTTGAACTTCATCTCCTCTTATAGCGCCTAGTTTTTCTAGTTCTTCTTCAATTCCCATTGCGCGTAACTTTCTAGCAAATCTTAAAACAGCCTCATCTTCGTTAAATTTGGTCATTTTAAATAATTTTTCAATTTTTTCTCCCTTAATAACCCATATATCATTGTCTCTTTCAATAACATATGGTTTTTCTTCTTTAAATTTAAAGATCATATGGCTTTCAAATTCATTTTCATTATAAACAGGCGTGTTTTGAATATTGTCTAATTCATCTGCCAAGTCAATCATCAATTTATCTAAGCCATCGTTATTGATTGCACTAATTGAAAAAACTTTAATATTAGGATATTGTTTCATAAAAACACTTAAATTATCCTCTGCATTAGGTAAATCCATTTTATTAGCTACTACTATTTCTAATTTACCAGCAAGTTTATTATCATATTTATTAATTTCATCACGAATCACTTTATAATCATCAATCGGATTTCTTCCTTCAGATCCGCTCATATCAATAACATGACACAATATTCTTGTTCTCATCGCGTGTTTTAAGAATTTATCTCCAAGTCCTACACCTTCAGATGCGCCTTCAATTAATCCAGGTAAATCGGCCATTACAAAGGAGCGATTGTCTTTTAGTTTTATTACCCCCAAATTTGGTGATAAAGTAGTAAAATGATATGCAGCTATTTTAGGTTTGCTTGCACTTATTTGAGATAAAATTGTGCTTTTTCCAACTGATGGTAACCCAATTAAACCAACATCTGCAAGCACTTTTAATTCACATTTTAATAATTTAATTTCTCCAGGTTCACCTTTTTCACTAAACTTAGGAGCCGGATTATCATGTGTTGCAAATGATTTATTTCCTCTTCCGCCTCTTCCGCCATGAGCAACAACAAATCTTTGCTTATCGTTTATTAAATCAACTAAAACTAATCCAGAATCCATATCTGTAACAGTTGTTCCCTCTGGAACTTTAACAATAACATCCTCAGCATTAGCCCCATATTTATTGGACCCTTTTCCATGAACTCCATGTGGTCCTTTAATTATTTTTTTATATCTAAGATCTATTAATGTTTTTAACCCCTTATCTACTTCAAAAACAATATTTGCACCTTTTCCACCATTTCCTCCATCTGGACCACCCATTGGAACATATTTTTCACGACGAAAAGAGGTGCAACCATCTCCACCATTACCGGCAATAACTTTCAAAGTAATTTCATCAATAAACATAATAAATCACCTATCAAAGATTATATCATATTTTATTTAAAAAATTAATACGACCCATCCGATTAATTTCAGTTGCTTTTTTTGGTATTTTTTAGTATAATTTGTATTGTTATTAATTGTGATGTCTCCTTAGCTCAGTTGGTAGAGCAACTGACTCTTAATCAGTGGGTCTAGGGTTCGAATCCCTAAGGGGACACCATATAAAAATAAAAACCCATAATTGGGTTTTTTTATTTATCTTCTAAAATCTGCAAAGTCTTTGACTTGACTTTCTTCTGGTGTAACTTCAAACTCTATTTTTTGCATTTTAGATGAACTTTTTCCAGCACCATCAGTAATTGTATAATAGATCCAATATTGATCAATTTCTTTGATAGGATCTACCTCATGATATACAACATGAGTTATTTTATATTTATCGGTATCTTCGACAACTTCTAAATGTTTATAATTTATATCTTTGATAGTAGCAACTTTATAAACTGGATCATGAAATTTAACCTCTGGAACTGCAATATCATTTGGATTATTTACATCATTAACCCAATGCTTTTTCTTACCAGACGCTATCCATCCAACTTCCTTTTCATATTCAATTTTATACCAATTATATACACCACTTTTTATATCAACGTCTAAGACTTTGTAAACTTCACCCTTACTAACGGTTCCTAAGGAATTAGATTTAGCATTAGGTTCTTCACGAACATTGATTGGTTGATCATATGTAATTTCTACATACCATCCTTCCTTTATTGCAGCAATTCTTTTATTTTCTCTTATATTTTTGAAAACAAAGTATCCACCTATTCCTCCTACTAACAATAATAGTAATAGCATACAAATACCAAAATTCTTCATTTTACACCTTCCGAATTAATTATATCACAAAAAAGGCTATTTTAACTAAAAATACTTGCTTTTTTACTACTTTTATTATACAATTTACTAGACGTGACTTGATGGGGCTGTAGCTCAGCTGGTTAGAGCGCACGCCTGATAAGCGTGAGGTCGGAGGTTCAAGTCCCCCCAGCCCCACCATTTAAGTTATTCGGCCCGTTGGTGAAGTGGTTGAACACACATGCCTTTCACGCATGCATTCATGGGTTCAAATCCCGTACGGGTCACCATTTGATATTAAGAGTGTCTAACACTCTTTTTTTATGCTAATTTATTGATGTTTTGCCCTAATTATGATATTTTAATAAAGTGATAACTATGAAAAACAAGAAGCTAAGCATTGTTATATTAGTTTTATTAACTGCTGGAATTATCTATTATTTATTAAAAGATAACTATCTAGAAATAATTGATGCCATATTTCATGTTCGACTAAGATGGCTATTTTTAGCAATGTCTCTATATTTTTTATATTTGCTATTTCAAACTATACCATTTCAAAACTTTGTTGATTTATATAAAAAAGGCACCAAGTTTTCAGATATGTTTTATATAATTGTAGTAACTAATTTTTTTAATGGTATTACTCCTTTAGCTTCCGGTGGCCAGCCAATGCAAGTATATGAATTACATCGTAAAGGATTATCTACAGTTGATTCAACTAATGCGGTGATTCAAAACTCTATAATATATCAGCTTGCTCTAGTTCTATTTTCTCTTTCGGCAATGTTTGTAAATAAAGCGTTTAATTTATTTCCGATTACTAATGGTTTAAGAGTCTTAGCTATAATTGGATTACTTTTAAATTTATTTATGTTCTTATTATTTGTAGTTATGAGTTTTTCAAAATCATTTAATCGCAAACTTATTGGATTTGTCATTAATCTATTAGATAGATTACATTTAATTAAAGACAAAAAAAATAAACAAAAAAAATGGGATAAATCTTGCTTACAATTTTATAATAACTCTAAAATTATTTTAAAGAACAAAAAAACCTTTTTAACTGGTGTTTTGTATCTATATTTATCATTTATATGCTTCTACTCTATTCCATTTGCTATAACGCATGCCTTGGGTATTTCTACAAATATGATTTTTATTACCAGTGTAGTTATGTGTAGTTACGTATTTATGTCTAGTAATTATATTCCTATTCCTGGCGCGACTGGTGGTATGGAATATTCATTTATTAACTACTATGGTTTCTTTATAACTGGCTTCCAACTTAACAGTTTACTTATATTATGGAGATTCCTAACCTATTATCTTCCTACCATCATTGGTGGAATATTATGGGGTATTTCATCTTTAAAAATAACTGAAAATTCAAACAAAAAGAAAAGAGCCAGCTAGCTCTATATCTATAAAAACATTATATAATGTATTATATTTTATGGTCATACTGAAAATTAGTGTAGGTTATCATTAACCTAATTTTTTTATATATTCATTTCATCAATTTTCGATAATATTAGTTCTACACTAGTCTTAATAAAAACATTAACATTTTCCATATTAAATAAATAGTCTTTATTTAATTTTGAATTATCAATTATCTCTGCTGTCTTATTTATGATCACATCAATTTTATCCATAGGTATTTCTTCAATAATATTATCTAATTCAGGAACCGTATTAAAGAAAATATCCAGATCCATATCATACTTTTCAAGTAATGAAATATTCATGTTTGTATAATCATTATATACATAGTATATAAATTGTTCTTCAGAAATATTATCTAAAACAGTCCCATCCATTTTAATTATACTATTATTTATGTGTATCTCAGTCAAAAAGTATTTAAACCATAAATAATCCGTATACAAATGAATATAATATCCCATAACAAAATCATCTTTCAATTTACTTTTATATTTATTTAAAAACAATTCAAGATTGGGAATATTCTTTTCTCCATCAATAAAATGACTTATATCTTTAGATTTACCAAGTTGTTTTGCTAAATCTGGTGCAATTGAGCCAATTAATAGAATACTATTATCTCTTTTTAGTTTCTTGTTTATTTCGTTTGCTATTACCATATGAATTACTGATGAAGCCATTTTTTATCACCTTCTTAAAAATTATAACATAGAGAAAGGTTAAAATAAAAGAACTATCTATTGATATATTTACTATATTGATTCACAAATTTTTCTAAAGAGTTAATTAGTTTCTCCAATAATTCCAAGTTATTGAAATCTCTATATTTTTTATTGATTTCTAATTGAATTACATCTACATCAGTAAATCTAAATAATCCTTGAGTTATGGCACCACCTTTAAATGTGGTGTTATGACTGATATTTGTAATACCATTTTCAGCAAACGCCTCTTCAAGTTCTCTAATTGTCGAAAAATCGGCAGATAAATTATTCAATGTTCCAAATTCAATATCAAAACTATTATCTATAGATGCACCATGTAAATCTATAACTAATTTAATATTATTTCTTTTAATTAATCTTCTCATTTCAACATTGTATTCATCATAATTGTCCCTATTTGAATCTACCCCAGTATCTCTGGCTTTGATAATCGAATATGTTTTACAATACTTATTAAGATAAAGAGAAATAGCTTTTGTATATGGTTCATTAAGTTTCGTTGATCCATCTTCGTGTATTTGCACCATATAATGTGGCACAGAAAACAAAATGGGAATTTCTCCTTTTAATACTAGATAATCACTATTTACATTCATTTCTTCTAAATCATTAATCACATCATTAAAATTCATATTTTTCCATCCTATTCATATTATATCATAATCCCTCTTATATAAATAAAAAAATATGGGTAAATCCCATATTATTCTAATACTTGTCCTATGTTTGATTTTAATAATATTTCCTTATTTTGAACTATTTGTGTTCTTGCTAGATCATTTGCAAATTCAGACGGATAATATGAAGCAGGTGCATCATTCATCTCATTTTTAGTTTCATAATAATTATCTTCTTCTTCAAACTCGTTTCCATGATATCTAAATTCAACACAATCTCCAGCGGCGGATGCATACAAAGAAGTTTTTGGATATTCTTCATAAATGTCTTCATCTATATAATAACCATATTGGCAAACATGATTACTTATCGTCCAGCGTTCTAAATTATAGTATTTATCTAAAGCGGATTGAACAACTGTATTGTTTTGGTATCTTTTTTGAACATAAGAAAGGATCTTCCAAACAGTAAAAGTTGGCATTTTTTTAAGGTGTTCGTTACTTTTTCTTCGGTCTTCTAAATCAATTATTTTTTTCTCGACCATCATTAATGAATCTTCATTTTCCTTCATATACTCTATTTCTTTAAATAATACCGTTTCTTCAATATTGACATCTCCAAGCAAAAATTCTTCTAGCATATCAACATATTCTCTACTTGGGTTAGATGATAAATACGCTTTAGGTGTTTTTAAATCAGCATTACAAATAGAAATTGCTTTATTAATAAGTTCAAGTAATTCTTCATTCTTATCATTTTTATTAAGTTTTTTTAAACCTGCTTTTAATCTTTTTATTTGGCTTTTTATATGTTCTCTATCTATTTTATAAATAATGCACATAGATAAAATTAATTCTTTATTTTCATTTAAATATCGATAACGTTTAATAAGCTCTACCTGAATACTCACAATCTCACTCCTTGGTTAGCTATTATAACATAGCCAAAATATTTTTTCATCAATATAAGAACTCAAAATTCATTTTATTATCAAAAATATTATATAGTCTAGATTTGATGATTATTTTATCTGCTTTAAAAATAATAGAAAAGCTAATAATTTCTACATACATTCTTTGTCTCCGTGTGGTGACATACTTTTATGCATACGGATTTAAACATAAAAAAATTGCTAATAGTATTATTAGCAATTGAAAAAACTATTTAAATCATTATTTAATTATTTTATAGAAATAGCAAGTATATATTTTCTTACAATAAAAGTATTATTATCTAAGCAAACAAATTCATCATCATAAGAAGTAACTGTTCCTTTAAACACTGAGCTAGATCCGTTAATTCCTCCCAAACATGCTTCGATAACTACTTTTTTATTCAAAAACTTTTCCATATTTTACCTCCATTAATATTATAATACAAATTTTTATTTTTTTAAATATTATATCATACTAATTCATATTCTCTAGCAATTATCCTATCATCAGAACAATATTTAATTACATACTCATTATCTTGCTTACAAATTATAATGCCAACTGTATCATTTTCTTCAATAGTTTTTATATTTTTATCAATATAATTCATATAAGTCATAATTTGACCTGTATGTTCTTTCTTAAGTTCAGTTATCTTTAATTCTACTACTACATAACACTTATACTTAATATTATATAAAAGTAAATCTATATAGTTATATCTATTATCAATTTTTATTTTATATTCATTGCCAACATAAGTAAAACCAATACCTAACTGTCTTAAAAAATCATCAATATTATTTAATATAGCTTGTTTTAATGCGTATTCAGATATTTCCTCTTTTAATAAGCCTGATTTAATTATTATAGGATTTGGAATTAAATCATTTACTTTCAACTCTTTTGATTCAATTAATTTAGTTTTTGTTTCATTACTTAATCTATTATAACTATTGTGCTTTATTAATTCGTGTAATTGTCTTTGAGTTAGATTTTTATTTTCACATTCACTTAAATAATATATTATAGCATTTATATTTTTAAGTGATAAAACTTCACGATAATGTGTCCAACATAATTTGGAACGCATTGCGTTCCATTTTGTCTCGCATATCATTTCATAAAACTGCCTCATATATCTTAAATTTCTTTCATTATACTTTTTACCAACTTCAATCATTAGTTTTTCTGAATACTGTTTAATTATATTCTTACCATATTCTTTACCTGCTTTGCTTAACAATTTACCAGTTTCAAAATAAACACTAGCCTTATGTCTATCTTTCGAATAATCTTTTGCTCTATCATATATTTCACTTTTTATTAGTTTTTCTTTTATCTCATTATAATAATTCATATCTACTCCTTTCTATGGACTACATGTTTCAATTTTTAACTTATTATTTTTAATTTTAAACATAATACTTCCATCCTCATCCGTTCTATATATTTTAGATTCTTTTAAATTATTTAATACTTCTTTATTTGGATGACCATAACGATTATTCTTTCCAACAGATATAACACTATATTTTGGACTTATCTCATTTATAAACTTTTTACTACTACTTGTTCTACTTCCGTGATGTCCTACTTTTAATACATCAATATCTGATAGATTATATTTATCTAATATTTCTTTTTCAGTAGTTACACTTGCATCTCCCATAAACATAAATTTATAGCTATTAAGTTCTGTATAAATTACGTTTGAATTATCATTCTCGTTATCATAAACTTTAGTCTGTAAGAAATATAATTTATTCTTATCTATATTTAACTCTTTAATACATGAATAATGATTTATTTTTTTCTTATCCAATACTTTAATTAACTCTTTTTCTAAATCATTATATTCTCCACAATTAAAGATAACTTTCTCTACTTTAAAGTTATTAACTAAGTTTATAGTTTCTCCCATATGGTCATAATCTCCATGACTTAGAATAAGATTATCTATTTTTGATATCCCAAAGCTTTTATAAAAATGTAAAATATTATCAGATACATGATATTTAGAATTATATGCTCCTCCAGTATCAATCGTATTCACATTATTACTCGGAGTAATTATTGTAATCGAATCTCCTTGACCAACATCTAAGTAAAATATTCTATATGAATTATTTATCTTTAAAACCATTAAATTAATTAAAACTAATACTATGTTTATCAATAATAATGATTTCTTTCTAAGTATAGTAAAAGCAAACAAAAACACATAATATAAAATTATTATTACAATAAACATTTTTCCAGGTATAAATACGACTTTAAAGGAATTAGTTATTGTATTAAGTTTCTCTAAAATAAATATAAATAAATTAAATATAACAGAAAATGGTTTAAATAGAAATGTAATTATACTCATTGGAAAAATTATTAAGGAAACTAATGGAACAAAGATAATATTTAAAAATGGTGCAACTAAATTGATTTCATAATTTATATTAATAGTAATTGGCAAACTTGCTATCCATGCAATAATACTAATTATTAGCAATTTTTTTATATATGAACCATTAACGTTTTCTTTTTCGATAAATAAAGCAAAAGAAATAACAAATGAATATTGAAATCCAGTATTGAATATAAAAAATGGATTAGATAATAACAGAAAAAAGGCAACTAGAAACAATGTTTTTATTGGACTAAGGACAATATTTAATCTTTTGATTATTAAACTAAATATGTAGAATAAACCAACTCTCATAACTGAAGGGGAAAAACCAGTAAAAAACATAAATAATATTAGAAAGGAACTAATAATTATGTTCTTTAATTTAATCTTAGATAATAGTTTGTTTAATACAAATAATATTAAACTTATATGCATTCCTGAAATTGCAAATAAGTGCCATATACCATTGCTTTGATATGTTTTTTCTGTCTGATCATCTAAAAGAGTTTTATCTCCGATAATAAATAAAGATAGATAGCTAGAAACTTTAATTGGATATGATGATATTCTTTTTAATAAAGTGTTTTTTATTGACCACAAGAAGTTTTCTCCTTTAATAACTTCAATAGAAGTTACTACATAATTTTTATATATTCCATTATTAGCCAAGTATTTTCTATAATTAAAAGTATTAGGAATCGTCGAGTTACTTATTTCTTTTTCATTGACTTGTAAATGAACTGTTTTTCCTAAGTAATCAGAATAATCAACATTATTATTTTCAAAGTAATATGAACATCTTACCTTCTCTTCCTTTGTCTTTAGGATAAAAGATATCATATCTTCGCTTTTTTTAATACTAACAATAATTCCATCTAATTTAGAAACATCACCAAGTCTTGATTTATAGTGAATAAGATTTGTTCTAACTAGGACATATATTATTATTACAATACATAAAAATAGATATAGAAAATTAGACTGTAATAAGATCTTTAATCTTTTCATACAATGCTGAACCAATTCCACTTACATTCGTAATATCTTGAATTTTAGTAAAGTATCCATTAGTGTTTCTATAATTAATAATATCTTCAGCTTTACTACTTCCTATTCCAGGTAGAGTCATAAGTTCTTCTTTACTAGCAGTATTAATATTTATTAAATTATTATTATTCTCAGTATTAGTAGATGTATTTTCTTTTATTTCATTCCTTTCTTCGCTAGGTTTAGTAAACACTGTCTCTTTTTCACCCGTAATAATCTCGCTGATGCCATTTTCTACACAATTGGCTATATTATATGTCGGACACTCACAAACGTCCTGAGAAGGCGTTATAGAGGCACTAGAAGCACTTTTATTTCCAAATGTTGTTTTATTTTTATTTATATTCTTATATTCACTCTGCGTAAATACATATATAACCATTTCATTTGCTACTTTTTTACTAAGATTAATGTTATTAGTCCAAGCATTACTTTTAAATCCTCCCGATAATTTTATCAAATCATTAATAATGGCATTATCATCTACTTCAAATACTCCAGCTTTTTTGACTGCTCCTTTTACTTCAACATAGATTTTTTGTGTTTTATCATCTTCATTACTAGCAAAGGTAAGTCTTTCATTTGTGTCATTATCGCACTCAAAACTATAACATTTATATACAAATATAGATGACAACACAACAAGAATAACATTAATAACTAAACTAATTATTAATACAAACAATTTATTATCTTTTAAGTAATTAAAAAAATCCATCTTTTCCTCCTTTCACTATTATTATTCGAAAGAAAAGTTGGATTTCCTTTTTTTTAATATTAATTTATCTAATTAGTTAATTTTTTTAATTCTGACTGATACTTAGCATCTTTATTCTCGATAGCAACTCTTTCACAAACAAATATCATAATAATAAAATTAATTGTAGATGAACCACCATAACTCATGAGTGGAAGCGGAACACCAGTTAAAGGTAATATGGCAAGCATTCCACATAGATTGATAATTATATGAAATGCAAAGAACCAAAATGTTCCATAAGCTAAAATTGAATTTCTCAGATTATATGCTCCTTTTGCTATTTTTAGAATTCTATATAATAAAATTGCATATAGAGCTAAAACAAATAATCCCATTAATAAGCCTAATTCTTCTATTAATATTGCAAATATGAAGTCAGTATGACTTTCTGGTAAATACATGTATTTTTGGGTGCTTTTTCCAATTCCCACACCAGTTAAGCCACCATTATTTATTGCAATAAATCCGTTACAAACCTGATATCCAGTGCTTTCTTTATATCTTTGACATGGATTTTTAAAAGTAAATCTATTCATTTGTTCACTATTTAATATTTCCGTTCCACTATATAAAAGGACTCCAAGTAGTAAAACTAAACCAATTCCTACAATCATCACTATCTTTGGCAGCTTACTCTTCTCTATAGGAACACTAATAAATATACAGAATGCAATAGCAAGTAGAATTGCTGCACTGCCAAAGTCTGGTTGCATTAAAATTAATAAACCAACAATACCAACTACAGATAAAGGAATCAAATATAATAAAACATTATCAGTTTTTTTACGAACCAAAACACTATAATATGTAGCCATGAAAATTATTGTAATAGATTTTGCAAATTCAGATGGTTGAATAGCAAACCCTAGAAAGTAAAACCAGCTCTGCGCATTATTAGTTATTTTTCCCTTTAAAAGTAATATTATTAAAACTCCAGTAATTCCAAGAATAAGCAACCAGGATATACTTTTATACCATTTAGTGGGAATTTTTAAGACTACAATTCCTCCAATTAAAGCAACAACAAAGAATATAAGTTGCTTTATAAAAAAATATGTAGAAGATTTATTATATCTTAATATTGCCGAAATAGAAGATGATGAAAAAACCATGATTAAACTAATAACACATAATAAAATCATCACTATTAGTAAAATTTTATCTAACTTAGCAAACGTTTTTTTCATGATATTCTCCTAATCTAATAATATCATAAAAAAGTATACTAATAAATAAAATATAAAAATAATAATGTCAAAATGTGACTAAGATTAATAGAATATAATAGATACATAAAGGAGGTATTAATATGTATTATTATGGAAATAATGGTTATTATGGCGGAGGTTATGCAACCACTCCTTGTTATGGTAGTAATTATGCTGGCTGGACTAGTGGATATGGTATAGGAGCCGCAATATGGATTGTTTTATTTATATTGCTAGTAATTATCATCGGAGCTGGTTGGTGGTCAAATAATAACCGAGGTTTAAATAATTAAATAGTTTAATCCATTTTAATATAAAAAGAGCTACATTAAATTGTAACTCTTTCTTTTTATTGCTTTTTAATAATAAATCTATCTAATGATTTATAGTGACCATTTGATATATTCTCTAGTTCTGGTAAAGTTGAATAATAAGCAATATATTTTGTAATTATTTCTTTAATTCTAGCATCTTCATTACTTTTTCCAATAATTGATCCAAGATATTTTTTCTTTTGTTCAGGAGTTAATGTTCCCCATACAAGTTCCTTGTTATCAAATATTAAATATGCTATTATATCAACATATTTTTTCTTAACTAAAGCCTTTTTTTCATATTCTTGAAAAGTAAATAAATTAATATCTCTTCTATCTGTTTGTTCTGCTTGCCTTTCAACTTGGTCTGTATACATATCAAGGGCACCAATAGTTTTATCTAATTGATATGGTCCTATTTTTTTGGTTTTTGCTAAAAAATAATTTGAACCGTCTAATGTAGTAGTTTCTAATCCTCTCTTAATATTTATTATTCTTTTTGATTCAACATTACAAAATCTTGTAGCCATTTTAGTTGTCGGACTATTTAATAATAAAACATTACCCATATTTAAAGCATCAGTATAATAAAGAGAATCATCTGAATATTCTTTATAATTATAAGTATAACTATTCTTGCCCAATTTATTATTACGTTCAATTTCTTTTAAGACTGTTTCAATATATGGCATTAATTGACTCCAATTTATATCTGGATTTTGTTCCATAAAAATTAACATGTCTTCTATATTATTTATTCCAGCATCCCATAAATATTTTAGGCATTCTGGAGTCCAACTACTAGGTTGAACATATTCTAATGGTATATTTTTTAAACTTAACATTTAAATACCCCCTTCGACGAGAGATTATTATAGTCTAAGGGACGTAAAAAGTCAAGATTTAAGGCCAAAATAAAAGCTAATGGGTATTAGCTTAATTTAAACACTTCTTATTGATAAAATTATTCTATTTAGTATTAAAATAGTAATTATAGTAGTCAAAGTAATAACTAAAATTATTCCAATTACCATCTTTAATAGGGTTTTATGAGAGGCACAATCATTATTCATGATAGATTCAGCAATATCAACTTTATATAAAGCTGGATTTATATCTTGAGCGATTTCTTCATTAACTAAATTGATATCATGTATTTTTTTATTGTTATCAATAACTCTATTTTCATCTCCACTCATGTTCAACACCTATCTTACTACAATAGTATATCATATATTGAAACAAAAGGAACCATAAATGGTTCCTAAAGTAACTACTAGACTATTTATTTGACCTTTTTTATCTTATAAGTGTCCAATTTAATATTAATAATGTATTCATGTTTTTCACCACTAGGAGACTCTAAAACAAATTCCGCCTTGCCTTCTTTCTTTAAATCTGCTTTAACTAGATAACCTTCTAGCCCATTATCATAGACAATTTTTAAATCTCCATACTTCTTATCTTTAAAGTAGATCTTGTAAGTATTATCCATACCCTCTTCTTCACCTACAGATAAAATACTTGTCGAATAGGTATAAGGATTAAGAATTATTAATATCGTAATTACTAATATTATAATGACACTTATAGATACTCCAACATATCTAATCTTTTTATTTTTAAATATCCATAATGGATAAAAAATCATAGTAAAGATACAGAATAAACATATTAATAGATATTTGGGATATGAAAATAAGAAATAGTTTAAATATGTATTGTAGCTATATGCTACTAATAATATCATTGGGAGTAATATTAAATATCCCCACCACTTATCTTTTTTTATATAGTAACCAATATACCCCATTGGAAGTGTAAAAATAGTCCACTTAAACCAAAAATCATAGTATCTAAATAATCCCCAACCTTGCCAACTAAATGGAACTTGCAATAAATAAATTAAAGGTTGGCTTATCAAGAAAAAGACAAAGCATTTTAAGGCAGCATCTTTATTAGATGAACTATTCATTATAATCAGTATTCCAAATAATATCCATACTTCTAGAGATACCGCTATAGTATGAAAAGAGGTATATTTTAATGCGGGAATAATTGTCATTAAAGCGGTCCAAACTCCGGCAATAACCGCCAAAACAATTAGTTTTGGCCATGTTAATTTTTTGTTTGTTATTTCCTTTTCCGTTTGACTTTTATCAGTTGTTTTTTTATTCATAGACACACCTCACACCATTATATCGTTAAAGTTTTTATCACATGTCTTATGTAATAATAATACTAATAAACCTGCTACCAAAGCAAAGAATATGATAAATAATAGCATTATCAAATTATATGAAACTTTATGAATTGCCATTATAACTCCAAGAACAATAACTAAAGCCACTAATCCTAATCCAATAAATGTAGAAACTAATGAACTCATACTTTGCTTAACTACTTCTGTATCATTAGTCGCATCCATCTTAGGATACTTTAAATTAATTATAATTCCAATCATTTCTGATACTAAAGGTAATAGAAATGATGCAATAAGAATTAAAACAATACTTATAATATCAAATTTAAATTTGATAAATATAAATATATCACCCAGTAAAATAGGAATTACCATAATTAATAAGGCTGTAACTATTTTATAATAAATTATTTTAATAGGTTTTATCGGGAATGTTTTTAATAGATTAAATGATTTTCCCTCTAAAGATATCATTGAACTAGTTATAGACGTTAAAAATGCTGTAAATGACACTAATCCAAACATTATTAGAGGAATAATACTTTTAATAATATTAGAATTAAACTCTGGGTTTTCTTTTAGTATAGTAGATATTAATGAATCAAATCGCAAAGAACCGACAACACAAGCAATAAGAAATAATACTAAACCAAAGCCAGCGTTGGTAATAAAAACTGGAGTTAAAAAGAATTTTTTTGCTTCTTTTTTTATTAAGGCTTTCCCTTGACTAGATTTTTTAATTAAATATTTCTTATTATTATGTTTTATTAAAACTCTCTTAGCTCCTGAGTTAACTCTAAAATACATTCTACCAAGTATAAAGATAGTCAAGGCAAATATTACTAAATGAATTAAGGTAAATAAAACTAGTGTTGTCCATTTAAAACTAGTTATTAAACTTATATATGCTCCGACTGGATAATAGACTCTAGTAATAATATCATTTAAACTCATAGCCTTTTGAGCCAAATTAGATACAAAGCCTTCCATTCTATATGAAATAAATATAACTAAAAGTAAAAATAGAACTGTAAATATAGTTTCAAACACATTTTTACCTTTAAATCTTGATGAAAAATAAGAAACTATAAAGCCTATTACACATGATAGTATTATTGGAACTATAGGTAAAAATAATAAGGCAAGTACTGATGATAGATAGAATGTCCAAGCAGGATTAACAAAATATGCATATACGCCTATTGCTGGAAGTAAAAATAATGAATTGTATAATAGTTCAAATATATAAAACTTTAGAATTCTAATGAATAAAACAGTTCCTCTTTTTATAGGCAAAGATAACAACAAGTTATCATCTTTACAATTAAATAATAAAGAACTACTCTTATAGATACCTTCAATTAACGTTATAATAGACATTCCTAAAGCAAATAATGTCAACATAACAAATTCAAGATGAACTGGTTTTAAAACTCTAATCAATCTTTCAGCATAAAATCCAAATACAAACATTATATACAAAAGTATTATTAAAGGCAAAAGAATCTTAGAGAAAAAACTCTTTTTCTTAGTTTTAATGTTTAGTATAGTCATATCATGACTAAGGCTTACTTTTATTAAAGAAAATATCTTATTCATATTATCCCTCTAATTCAAGGAATACTTTCTCTAAAGATTTATCCCCTTTAATATCTTTCATACTTCCAGTTTTAATTATCTTTCCATTTTTAATAATTGCTACTCTAGAACACAACTTTTCAGCTACATCTAATATATGAGTTGAGAAAAATATTATTTTTCCTTCTTTAATCATTTCATTCATAACTTCTTTAACATCAAATACTGCCTTTGGATCTAATCCAACAAAAGGCTCATCCATAATTAATACTTTAGGATCATGTGCTAATGCCGAAATTAATGCAATTTTTTGTTTCATACCATGTGAAAATGAAGAAATCGGATCATTTAAATTTTTTTCAATCTCAAATAATTTAGCATACCTAGTTATGTTTTTTTCTCTAGTTTCATAACTAACATCATACATATCACAAATAAAATTAATGAAATCTATAGCTTTCATATGTTCATATAACTCTGGATTGTCTGGAACAAATGCCATAATTTTTTTACATTCAACGGGATTATCTTTTATTGATAAACCATCAATTAATATTTCTCCAGAATCTATATCATGAATACCTACTATTGATTTAATTAAAGTTGTCTTACCTGCTCCATTATGACCAATAAAGGCAAATATTACACCATCTTCAACATTAAATGATACGTTATCCAACGCAACTGTTTCACCATATTTTTTAGTTACATTTTTAATTTCAATCATATTATATTTCTCCTTAATAATCTGAATTTATTATATCACAAAAAAAGAATTATTATAGTAATTCTTTTTTGTTATATCTAATATAAGATAAAGCAATAAATATTATAGATATACCTATACTTATAAATATATTTAAAGAATTCATAGTAGTATTAGCTATTATGTCTCTAGTTCCAGCTAAGGTATATAAACTAAAATACTTAATAAATTCTATATTTGTAGATAATTCTGATATTACACTTATTATATAAAATATAAATACCATACCTAAACTTATACCAATTGTTTTCTTTGTTTTATGCATAAATGTAGAAATAAATAAATTAAATGCAAAAAATGGAATACCTACTAGGATAGGAGTTATACTTAGTAACATAAATTGCTTTTGAGAAAAATCACCACTTAAATTTAAACAAATATAGTTAAATAATCCAAATATTATTGTAAATAATAAGATATAGGTTATTCCTACTATAATTTTATTAGTTAAAATTTTGTTTCTTTTAATAGGTAATGAATCTAAATACTCAATTGTTTTATCATTCTCTTCTTTTAAAAGAATATTTCCTCCAAGAATTGATGAATAAAAACCAGTAATTAATAGAATAAACATTACTCCTTCAGTTTTAACCCATCCATAAGCTGTTTCGATCGAAGCAATATCCATATTAAATGCTTTTAAAACTTCAGTTGGAAATATTTTCATCATTTCATCAATATTTCGAACAGTGTCATCAGTAATTATGTATGGATATAATAAATATACTATTAAAAATATTATTATCAAGATAGATAACCAGATAAGAAAACTCTTAAAATTAACTTTAAACTCTCTTTTTATCATATTTTCACCTACTTATAATAGTTCATAAATAAATCTTCTAAAGGAATTTCTTCTATTAGTAATCTATCTATATTTATTTTTGATAATTTATCTATAAGTTCGTTAATATTCATAGTATTTAGTAAAACTATTTCATTATTAGATTCTTTAATAATTTTAAGATTCAATTCTTTTTTTACTTTATCAATCTCTTTTGTAGTAATTTTTAAATAAGTATAATTATCTTTTTTAATATTATCTATTGAATCCTCTTTTATTACTACTCCATCTTTGATAAAACCAATTGTATCGCATATACTAGACACTTCACTTAAGACGTGAGATGAATATAAAATCGTTGTTCCTTTTTCTTTTTCTTTTATTAAAATTTCATGAAATATACTTTGCATAATTGGATCAAGTCCACTAGTTGGTTCATCTAAGATAAGAATCTCTGGTTCATGCATTAATGCTAGAACTATGCCTACTTTTTTCAAATTGCCTAAAGATAAATCTTCGATTCTTTTATTTTCATCAATCTTTAATAATTTAACTAGTTCATTTCTTCTTTTCTTTAAATCTTTATTATAAAACAGCTCATGATAATCAAGTGCTTGTTTAACAGTCATATCATCATAAAGGTTTATTTCACTCGGAAGATATCCAATAATCTTTTTAATCTCAATAGATTCTCCATCTAGCTTAACTCCATTAATATATATATCACCATCAGTTTTATTGATTAATCCCATAATAGTTCTAATGGTGGTAGATTTACCAGAGCCATTTGGCCCAATAAAACCATATATTTCCCCCTTATGGATATTTAATGAAACATCTTTAATACCCCTTGCAGAACCATAATACTTTTTTAAATGCTTTAATCTAACTATGACATCATTCATTCTTATCCCTCATTTTTACTTAAAGCCATTTTTATTCCATAGACAGTTACTAGAGCTCCAAGTGACATAAATACAATACTTATCACAGTTGAAGATTTTTCCCCCTTTTTGATATATTGCTTATGGTTTTTTGGATTATATAGAATTGTAATTTTATCACTAATACTATATGGAGATGGATTAGAACCTTCGGACATTCTAATTCTTATGTTTTCACCCCCAGCTTTATACTCTATAACTGGATAATAAAGATAATTCATTCCATCTTCATCAGAAGTAACTTCTTCTTCAATATCTACCACAATAGCTTCAGTCTCAACTGTGCAATTCTTTTTTAAATTCTTAGTTTGAAAAAACAAGAAACATCCAGCTAATATAAAGATTATACCTACTATTAATCCAATAAATCTTTTCATTTTTTACATCTCCTTAATTATATATATTAAATATAACATATAATAATTAAACCTTCAATTAAAGAGATTAAGAAATTGTTCCGCTTTTTTTCAATTGATTTTCACTTACAAATTCATAATTATCTTTAATAGATAATTTGCTATTTTCTATATCATCGATATTATTTACTATTCCGGGAAATATATCACTTATTTTTTCTTCCAACTTTACTCCAAAATTATCTAATTTGTCAGCATCTCTTAAAATTTTAGCAAAAATCATCTCATTTCTTTTTTATTACGATATCATAAAGATTATCAAAGTTATAAGCTGGGCCTTTCATGTTTGTATTAGCAGTTATTAAAGGAATTTCTTTATTATAGTTATCATCAAATATAATTCCAGAAAAATTACCATCTTTAGAATTAGGAATAAAAGAATCACAATTATCACACTTTAAGACTTCATAATATTCTTTAGTATTATAACAATTAGCTGTAGCATGAATATTTTTATTAGTAATTTCTAAGATAAAATGCTCAACATAATTATGCTTGTGTTTAGTTGCAATATCTTTAGGTATATAAGTCATTTTTCTTTGAAAATGTTTCTTAAAATTCATAGCCATATAAACCAACCTCATATCTATTATATCAAAAAAGAATAGTTTTACTAGTTGTTCAACTATTCTTTATTCTTATTTTATAGCTATTATGGATGCAAATCGTGTTTCGAGTTGTCATAAGACGAAAAAAATATCGTTTTAAAGATAAAAATATTATATTACTTAAATATTAATCTTTAAAATTTGTAATTATTTTTACTATATAATTAATCATTTCTTTTGAATCACTATATTCATAAAAATTATTTGATACACTTTTTAGAGAAGAACTAATTTTCTTCCCATTTTTATATAAGCAATATATTGGTATTTTAGTATCAAAAGCAAATCCCAACTCTATACCTAATCCAGTTGATGGATAACTGCATTCTGCAATTATTAAATCAATACTATCATAGAAATCTCTTGGATTGTTTGAATTTCCAATTCCATCATGAGGGAAAATAATTTCATGGTTAGTTTTTATAGACTTTATTGGTTTATATAATTCATTTGTATAATCAAAACCTCTTGAATGAGCAATATATATTTTCATTTATACCCCCCCTTCAAATAATCCTTTACTTCAGGGACTATATCATACTTATCGATATTATTAATATCCACAAAAGTTGGTTCATAATAATTGTCATCAGTAATTCTATCTAATTCTTCACCATTAAGTCGGAAATCTCCTGAAATGTATTCGCAATTATAATAATATTCAATTCTATATTCGTTTTCTATTGAAAAAGCAAATCCTTTTATATTGACTTTAATAGCTAACTCTTCCCATAATTCTCTTTTTAAAGCTTCTTCTATGCTTTCTCCTTCTTCTACTCCTCCCCCTGGAATTGCATAATACTCACGAACAGTGTCTCCAACTTTCTTTCTTCTAAAAATTACTGCTAATCCTTTATCTGTGATGATAATTCCCCTCGCACTAACTCTTTTCACTACCATCATCCTTTCATACTTATTATATCACAAAAAAGATTGAGTCCAACTCAATCTAAAGTTTTTACTTACATTATTTGTTTTCTAGATGATAATTCTAGGTAATAATTATAAAAATCTAAATAATCATCAGCAAATTCTTCAATTATTGAATAATTATCTAAGTTTTCTCTATATTTATTTTCAAGAATTTGCTTTGATAAAGGACTATCATCTATTTTTAAATAATTTAAAGGAGCATATTGCGTTTCCTCAAAATGGCAATCTATTGCTTTATTATAGTAGTCTATGAAAGCCTTAGAGAAACTCTTACCATATTTTTCATAATCAGAATATAAGATGCCATTGTAAATTAAGGTAATGAATTGACTATGAATTGTTTCTCTATCGTATGGAATGCTTTCACCCTTTAATAATCGACCATATAAATATGAATTTAGAATATTTAAATCAATATCTTTAATTCCATTTTTACTTAGATAATCAACAAATAAACAGACAAAATCATATGGTTTTATTTTAGTTTTATTACCTTCAACTGATTGATTAAAAACTAAGTCAAAATAAGATCTCTCCATATCTTCACGAGATATATCTTTTGTATATCTTAATGATTCTAGATAATTACCAACAAATGTCCAAAGACTAACTTCGTTAGTCTCTAAAGAATTCCTTGGACTAATGGTTTCTTTATCCACTGTGTATATGTCATCCCAACTTATTAAGTTAATGTTTTCATTTTTAACAATGATTCCTGACGGTTCAATTGCAACATAATCTTCAAATGATCTCACTCTTAAAGGAGACCCATTAAAATCACAGAAATTACTAATCATTCCTGTTCCGGTTGTTTCTGTATACTTAGGAAATATGTATATTGATCCAGATTTTCTATGCTTATTAAATACCCCATCATTTAATTCAAATATATCTTGTCCAATATAATCTAGTCTATAAATGTTCTTATTTTGTAGTTCCATAATCATTCTCCAGTTAATTTGTTATTTTATTAGCTATTAAAAAAATTGTCAATTATTATTTAAAATAAAAAAGGAAGTCCATTACTTCCATATTATTTTTTTATTTGCTCCCAATTCAAAGTGATATTTTACAATACCTAAGTCTATTTTATTCATAGGACCTACTCCAGGAATTGCTTTCACTTCATAATCTCCTATATACTTGAATTTAAACTTTTGTTGATTCATTGCAGTCGGAGCAAGTAAAGCATATTCAATTCCTTTTTTAAACCAATCTGGAGATTCTTTAGAATCCGTAACGTCTTGAATAGTTTTGCTCCTTCTAGTAATTCCATTTGTTTCACCGTAGCCTATTGCAATAATGCATACTAATTTTTCAGACTTATTTATGGTTGCTTTAACAGCGCTCTTTTTATATGTTCCCGCTACCCAGCAGGTATTTAAGCCCAATTCTTGCGCTTTTAAAACTATTTTTTCGCCATAATATCCAACTTTTTCTGGCAATTTACTATCGTTTGGTCCAACTAAAGCAATATAGTTTGCGCAATTTTTGATTTTACCATAATGAAGAACATATTTATCAAATACTTCCCTATCATTTAAGATTAATTGAATATTTAAATTTGCCTCTTTATTTGCTTCTTCAATCAATTTATTAAGTTCATTAACTTTATCTAGTTCAATTTCTTTATCCAAATAACTACGAACAGAATGTCTTTCTTTAATTAATTTTTCAATATTATTCATTTTGCACCTTTCCTTCTATTATTAATATTATTTCTAAGCCAAAGAAATAATAATCCAATTAAGATAAATATTACTGATAATATAATTATCATATAGAATACTCCAATTCCTAGAGATTCCCATCCGAATTGTTTTAAATCAAAACCAAACCAACCAGTTGGAGCACCGTAATTTAAAAAGTTATATGGTGCTTTCATTGTTCCCCATCTTAAACCTAAAGAAGACGCTATAACAACGAATAAAACATATACTAAGGCAGGAATAATTGCATATATCGCGTGAATTGAACTAGGTTTATATTCAGTATCGAAAAGGAAAAAATCTAATACTGAAAGCAACGGTGTCACAAAATGAACAAATAAACCTCCAGCACCATTAGCTAGATAAGAATGAATTATTCCACCTTCCATAACTGGTGCTAATAAGGTTAAATAAACAATAAATGTTAAAGTAATAGAAATTACAGATAGAAATTTAATTATATAAAGTTTTGAACTAAAATCTATCTTTTTATTGTTCAAATAATAATAATCTTTAACTAAAAATATAAATGTTACTACAATAACAAATATATTTGATAAAGTAGTCCAATAAGTAAACGTTAAAGGACTAAAATATGTTCTAATAATACCGTATATACCAGAGATAATAGTAATTATCTTAATTAAAATACTAATTCTTATTATTTTGTTCATAAAATCACCTATATTTCTATATATTATTTGCAAAATATGTTATTGAGATCATTACTGCTATTATTATAATTATTATACCAGATACAATAATATGTTTTTTTCTCTCAGAATAAAGAGTTCCAATAAATTCTCGAATGAAGGCATTAATCCAAAAATAAGCTTTAGTTGGACTACCGACGCCTTCTAGTTTTAATCCTTGAGCTGTTGCTAACAAACCAGCTCTAAAAACATGATAATTAGTTGTAGCAAAAGCAACATTTGCTTCTTTATTATTAATTAATTTATAAGAATTCTTAATATTTTGATAAGTATTAGTAGATTTGCTTTCTAAAATAATATTTTTTTCTTTAATTCCATTTTCTATCAAATAATCTTTCATTGCTTTAGCTTCAGATATTATTTCATCATCACCTTTACCACCAGAGGTAACAAATATTAAGTCTTTTCCTGTTTCCTTTAATTGTTCGTTTCTAAAAGCTAAAGCTCTATCTACTCTTCCCTTTAAAAGAGGAGTTAATGATCCATCTTTTTTTATTTTACAACCTAAAATAATAATATAGTCTTTATTAAGTTCTACTTTTTTCTTAACTGATTTAATGGCAATAACTATTGTTCCTATTAATATACATTCTAGGTATGCTACAACTAGATATATTAAAGCTTCAATAAAGTTATATAGGTAAGGTCCTAGTGAATTAAGATTATATATATTAAACTTCTGAGATTGTAATAAAATGTTATACATTCTATCTGGAACCAAGGGTAACAAGCAAGTGATTATTCCTAAGAATAATCCAAACATATTTCTAAATGATACTCCCTCTTTTTTTATTAATCTAATATTACTTATAGTAACTAATATAAAGGTTATGATTGCTATGGGAAGTAGATAAAATGATATAAGTGACACAGAATTAATAGTTTTATCAACTGTATCATATACTCCTTGATAATGGAATAATGATAATATATTAGAAAGAGTCCAACTAGCAAAAAATATTATAATACCTAAATATGCCACGTTTCTATATTGGTATAGATTATTTTTACAACTTTCTCTATATCTTTGGATTAATATGTATAATGTATATAATAAAACTATTGAAATAGAAATTGGTATTATTTCTGAACCTCTAGCATATCCAAAATAAGAATTATCAGTAATAACCATGGATTTATGAACATAGTAGAGTTTTTCTTCACTATAATCATCTTTTTCTAATAAAAGAAAAACTCTACCAGGCTTTTTACCTTTAAATTTAACAATATATTCTTCACCTTTTTTTTCTTTTTTAAGAACTTCAATTATACTATTATCTTGAACTATTAAAATATCATTTTTAGATTTAGAAATAAAAGTAGCTGTATGAGTTCTACCCATTGTAATAATGAATATAGTTGAAATAACTGTTAAGGCTAAAGATAATATACCAATTTTTATTATATTCTTCTTCATATTAAATATACTCCAATTATTCGCTTCTTAAAGCCTCAACTGGATCTTTTTTAGATGCTGCACGTGCTGGTATTAATCCACCCAATAAAGTTAATATAATAGCTAAAATAATTAATCTTAGAGCATGATTAAATGCTAAAGTTGCGGATAATGGAATATTTCCAGTATAGTGATGCAATATAGTATTAATTATAGGTATTAAAGCATAAGAAACACCTATACCAAATAAGCCCGATAATAAGCCAATAATAAATGTTTCAGCATTAAATATAGACGAAATATTTCCTTTAGAAGCTCCGATAGCCCTAAGAATACCGATTTCTTTAGTCCTTTCATATACAGATATATAAGTTATTACTCCAATCATAATACTTGACACAACTAATGAAATAGAAACAAAGGCAATCAAAACATAACTTACAGCATTAACTATAGTTTTAACTGATGACATAATAATACCTGTAGTATCAGAATAATTAATTCTTTTATCTTCTTTAACTACATTATTATATTCATCTATAAACGATAAGAAATGCTCTTTTCCATCAAAACTATTAAAGTAAAATGAAATGTATGTTGGTTCATCTAAATCTTGATATCCTAAAGATATTAGATTAGATTTTTGGGTGGCTTGATTAGGATTCATCATGGCATTTACAACTCTAGCAAGTTCATTTTCACTAAAGTTAAGAGTAAATGCTGAGGCTATTTTATTTGGATCTACATTAAAGGCCGTAGCAAAGCTAGAACTCAAATTAGCAGTTAGTTCTCCTACTTTTGTCAATATAGTCTTTTTCATTAACGCTTCAGTCATAGCCTTTGCCATGTTTTCACTTGTTCCAATTATTGGAGCACTTTTCATATAAGATGAAACTATTGTTTCTTTTAATTCATTAACAATTACGGCCTTAGGATTATCTGAATCTATTGGCCAATTAGGATTAATTGATTTCATGTATGTATTATATCCAGTAATATAGGCTTGCAATAAACCTTTTAATAATCCATTATATGCGGTTTTAAAGGTTTCTTTAGGAATTACATAACTTTTTTCCATATTAGCTAAGGCGCTATCTACATCACTAGTTTCTAGATAATTATTAACTAAGTTATCTATATTATTAGTAGCTATTTCACCACTAAGAGTATTTAATAAACCTTTAGCAAAATTATTTAAATTATTATCAAATAACTCTTTAGCTGGAGTAATATCTGTAGTGATAGAATCAGATATTTGTTTCATATAATTTTGCGTTTGCTCCTCTAGGGATTTTTGATCAATATTTACATTAAAGGCACTTTGTAACTTAGCATTATCAACTTTAACTAAATCTTTAAATTCAAAATCAAAATCATTTTTCTTATTATCAAATCTAGAACCAGAAAATACATCTATTTCATTCTTATCTATTTGCTTTTTAACTATATTAGTGTTTTTTGAGTAATCAATAATATGATTAATTAAATCTGATGTGTATGCAACACCTGGTCGTAACGCAGTAGAAGACACTCCTTCTTTAGCGCATACTATTCCGACTATTTTTAAACTATGAGAATTATTGTATAAATTTTTCATATAATTCTCATCTTCAGTCATATCTTCATAAACATCATATTTAGAGTTATATTTATATGTATCAGATGGCATTATTAATTTTAAATTGACATTCATTATATCATCATAAGATAGTGTTAATGGTTCATTATTAACATCTACTGTTTCTCCACTCATAATGCTTGTAATCATTTTATTAAGTTCTTCAGTATCACGAAATCCTAGTGTATAAACTAACAAATCAGATATAGAATTTGGTTCTGATAACACTACTAACATTTCATCATATTTTTTAGGCCATCTTCCAGCCAAAACTTCATAGTCATCTTCAATTTCTTCTCTATTATCAACCATTTGGGAAAATATAGATGCCATACTTGAATATGAATTCATTATATTATTACTTCCCATCATAGAACTAAACATTCTTGAAGGATTAATTTTTGCAATTTTGTTAGTTGCGTCTATAGTGTAAATATTTGGATCTACACTATAAGAATACTGAACATTAGCTAAATCTTTATTTACTTTTTTATAATTATTTTCTAAATATTTTTTAAAACTTTTTAAATCGTTAGCTCTAATATTAGAAAGCATTGTAGTAATATATTGTTGTTCTTTTACTTCATTACTATCCAATTTTTCGTTAGAACCTGCACGCATAGATAAAAGAACGCTTGCTATATCAGTTGATTCTTGTTGAATTGTAAGGGGATAAGAGGTTAAAGTATCTTCTTGAATAGAATCAACGTAATTTTGAAAACCAGTAGATACAGCAAGTATTAATGCTATACCTATTATCCCTATGGAACCAGCAACAGAAACTAACAAAGTTCTTCCTTTTTTAGTCATTAAATTATTGAATGACAAAGACAAAGCTGTCAAAAAACTCATTTTTGTTCTTCTATTCTTTATATCCGCTTTTTCTTTTGATTCTCTAGTATTAATCTTCCCATCATAAGGATTAGAATCAGATATTATTTTTCCATCTTTAATATTAATTATTCTAGTAGAATATTTTTCAGCTAATTCTGGATTATGAGTTACTGTTATTACTAATTTTTCCTTAGATATTTTTTTGAGAATTTCTAATATTTGCACACTAGTTTCTGAGTCTAAAGCTCCAGTTGGTTCATCTGCTAAAATAATATCAGGGTTATTAATTAAGGCTCTAGCAATAGCAACTCTTTGCATTTGTCCACCAGATAATTGATTTGGTTTTTTATTAATATGTTTTTCTAAACCAACATCCTTAAGAGCCTTAATTGCTTTCTCTCTTCTTTCGTTTTTAGATATACCAGATAAAGTTAAAGCAAGTTCAACATTTTTTAGAACAGTCTGATGGGTAATTAGATTATAACTTTGAAATATGAAACCAACTCTATGATTACGATATGAATCCCAATCTCTATCTTTGAACTCTTTAGTGCTAATTTCATTGATTACTAAATCACCTGAAGTATATTCATCTAATCCCCCAAGAATATTTAATAAAGTAGTTTTACCAGAACCAGATGGACCTAATATGCTAGCAAATTCATGCTCTCTAAAGTTAATACTAACTTTATCTAGAGCTTTTTGTTCAAAGCCTTCAGTTTTATATACTTTACTTATATTCTTTATCTCTAACATATTATTCAACTCAATTCTAAGTTTCTATATATTATATTTATATTTTAAAAATATATAATTAAAAACTAAAAATTCACTTATATAATTATAACACAAAAAATACTAGATTAATCTAGCATTTTTTACATTAATTTTTTTTTTAAATTAAGCATTAAATTTTAACTCTCTTTTTTTATATTGAACTGTTTGACAACATGGACAATTTACTAAATTGTTACCCATGGAGCTACCACAATGAATACAATAATTGTTGGTAGCTCTAGAGTAATTATAGTAATGAACATATTTTTTAAATAAAACATATTCTAATTTATTCTTAAAAGGAAAGAATTCTTCACAAGCTCTAGCAAATTCCCTATCGGATACATCTTTTTCAAGTTCTTTAATAATACTATAAACTCCTGAACCAGTAAATGCCATAGTTTGAGGCCTAACTATTGCTTCATGGGGAATTATACCCATATAACTCATTCTAAGTGGAAACTTAGTCTTTATATTAGCAGTTTCCTGCATTCTAATATATAAAGGAATTCTTTCGACGCATTCAACCATTTCTTTATTTCTGAATGGTGTAATACCTTTAGCATTATTTGCTTCAGATACAATATCAGTCATAACTGGTATTTTTTCAAATCTAGATTTCATTATGTAATTTAACTCTTTCCTAGAGCCTTCATAGGCTTTAAAGAATGGAAAACTACCAAATATATCATCTGCTCCTTCTCCACTGCCAATCTTCTTATAACCGGCTTTACTAGCATACTCAGCTCCAAGTAAAAGAGTTATCGTTGAAGATATCCATTCAGGATTAAAAGACTCTAATAAACAAACTGCATCATCTACTTTAGATAAAACATATTCTTTATCTACTTCATAAACTAGTAAGTCAATATCTAACTTAGAGGATACCAAAGAACTATAACGAATATCTTCAGAATTATTCTCTTTTATTCCTACAGTAATACCCTTAACATTATCATTATATTTTTTGCTTTCATATAAAATTGCTGAGCTATCAATACCGCCAGAAAATAAAACACATTCAGGAGTTTCGTTTTTAATTATATTTTCTAAAGTATTTTCAATTTTAAACATTATTCTTTCTTTAATATCCTTTCGTAATTCTCAGTATCATAAATTAATCTCAAAAAATCTCCATATGATAAATTATCTATTCCATCATAATAAGTTCTTTTATCGTATCTAGAAATTTGTTCAGCTGTCATATTATGATTCATTTCATAAAAAGGTGTATATGCTGTAGGTCTTATTGTTAGTCCCATATCTTTTAAAAACTCTATAGTATATAGAATACTATCTTTGGTTTGATTAGGGACTCCAAACATAACTAAAGCCTTATACTCTATTCCATATTTCTTTAACATATTAATTCCTTTAGCAATGACTTCACTATCATATCTTTTATCTATAGACTCTAAATCTTTATTTGATATAGATTCTATACCTATAGCTATTTTATAACATCCAGCCATTGCCATGGCTTTAATTAATTCTTCATCGTCGAGTAAATCAGGTCTAGTAGTGCAAGACCATTTAATGGGCTTGCCATTCATTATTATTGCCTTACATAGTTTTAATGCTTCTTTTTTATTTAAAGTGAAATTCGGAGAAAAAAACTTATAATAATCATAATCATTTTCATTGATAAAATTTATTATAGAACCAATATTTCTTCTTCTTTCACATGTTCCATAATAACTAGTTGCGTTACAATATTTACATCCATATGGACAACCTCTAGATAAGGTCATAACATATTGGTTTTTTCCTTCCATCTCTAAATATTTATCAATTGGAACTTCTTCCTTAGAGGACAATCCCCACTCTCTTGGGTCTAACCCTTCTTTTTTAGGAGTTCTAATTAATTGATTATTATTAATAAGTAAAACATCATGAAGTTTATCGTTGTTTTCTTGTTTTCCATATTTAAAATAATCGAGAATTGCTAACTCTTGATCACAATTCTTATCGACTATGGCATCAAATTGAGTTGTTTTAAAAAACTTAGGTAAATAAAGCGGCATCTCTCCATAACCTATTACTTTACACTTTGGATTTATTACTTTAACAAATTCAACTAATTTCAAACCATTATACAAATTCTCTGAATTTAGAAATAATGCAACTGAATCATATTCATTATCTATAGTCTGCTTCATAAAGCTTGGAAATTCAGTTTGAGATGCTTCTATATCTAAGACATCAACTGAATTATCTAATTTCTTGTTTAAGTAGTTTACTACTTCTCCTAGATGAATAAAATGATATGGGGCATTAACATGATTATTCTTTGTTGATAAGCCACTGTCAGGCCAAATAATTAAATATTTTCCTTTTCTCATAAAACATCATCCTTTCTAAACTCAATTCTAAATTACAATAATAAAAAGACGACAAAAATTCTATATTGAATTAATATCGTCTACTAAATTATTTAATTTATAAGCGCATATAAGTCGATTAAAACGTAACATGTTATAAATAATTAGCAAACATTTTAGCATAACACATCACACCCCTAACAACTTATATTATTCATATAATACCACTTTATTTTTTTTAATCAATAGTTTTTTATAATTTATATAATTTGAACTATACATTAATCAGCACATTTGTTGACTGTCAATTAAAGCCTTGATATAATTTATCTATAGATAGGAGAAAACAATGAATTACGAAGCAGTATACAATCTAGTTAAAGAATTACAAAAGAAAACTATTGAACAGTTAAAAGAATATAAAGGAGATGCAAAAAAAGTATCAGTTATAAGCACATTTAATGATCAATTATTTTATAAACCTGGTGAATCAATCAAGTATAATTTGTCTGATGATGAATTTAAATTGTTTATATATCTTTTGACAAGAAAACTTGGTTTCTCTTGTAAAAAAGATGGACCTGATAGAGATTATTTGGTTAGGCTTGAAGATGCAGAAAGTATAATTAGTTGTGATATTGGCGCTGATCTTGATCAATTCCAAGAATATATTACGCAAGATACAAATAATTATAGATATGAATTATTGTTAAATCTTAAGGATGATTATGCTAGAAGTAATCATAAAGATTGTGAAAAATTATATTTTGACTGTGATTCTAATAAATTAACTTTTAATAATGTTCAAGTTAATGCACCAGCAGCTCTTGACTATGAAAAAAACATGATTGTTGGAATTTTAAAAGATTTGGGTGCCAAAAGAACTATGCCTGATGATGATAAATATAAGTATTTATACTACTTGGATAATCCAAGTGATGCATTATTAAAAGAGGCTTGCCAAGATGGAAAGTATCCAGTTGATGATATTATGGACTCTATTGTCGAGGCTCTTAAATCTTCAGATGATTCCTCTGTTGGTATATATATTGGATATTTTTATATTCAGATTGGTAAAATAAGATTGGATTATCCTGAGGGTTTATCTGAAGAAACTAAAGATGAAATAGCTAATAGAATACGTAACCACGTAGATTCTATAGACAAGATTAATAACACCTATCATATATTTGTCAGTTCTGTTGAAAAATTAACCGAAGAACTTTCAGATGATCTAAGTCTTTAATACAATAAAAAAGCACTTTTTAAATAAAGTGTTTTTTTAATTATTTAAGTAGTTAACTATTTCTACTTGATGAATAAAAACATACATTACTCATTTTAGATAAGACATTACCATAGCCAAAAGCAAATACAAACTATTCTAGTTTATAATCCTTTTTTCCATCAAGCGAATACTCTTTAGATTTCATATTACCAATTTCTGAGACAATACCAAGCGGATCACTTAAGATTTTTTCTTCTGAAGTTACGTTACCATATTCGTGAACTAATTCAACTTTTGAGTCTAAATATCTAAGAAACCATTTATGAAAAGTAGTAAAATGATCCCAAGAATCTTCGCCTGCAAGAAGAATTTGTTCTATGCCTTCATATGAAGCATAGTTTTCAATATATTCAATTGCAAGATTTTTTAGTTCATCTTCTACTTCTAATTTACTTATTTCATCTATTAAATTTTTACACGCTAATTGCTTATTCTTAATAATATCATTTTCCATTATTTCCCTCCTCTACTTTAATTATATCACAAATTAAAAATTAAATAAAACAATCTTTTTTAAATAAAAAAGCACATTTTTATAAAGTGCTTTTTTTAGTTAATCGTTTATAAAATTACATGCTTTGAGTTTTTCCGTCTAAAACGGCTCTATCATGTTCTAAAGTTTTAACTCCATATAGAATTGCTCCAGGAGTATTATAATATCCATGATGTTGCATTCCATCATCTATTACAGATACTAATTCAACATCAAGTCCAGTAAATCTTAAGAACCAAGCATAATCAGCTGAGCTATCTTGACCACGATAAATTGTATATGTATTTCCTTCAGTATTGGCAAGACTCTCAACATATTGGATTGCAATTTCCTTTATTCCCTCTTGTATTGGTTCTTGAACTGTTTGGTATGCACCAGCAGCTTCATCAAATTTTTTGTACTCAGCAAACTCAGCAGCATTTAATCCAGCTATTAATGCATTACAAGCCTCTAATTTTTCCATAATTCTTGACCTCCTAATATTATTTTACAACATTTGGCCTTTTTTCTCAATATTATTTCGTTATGCAGTGTCTATCTCTTTTAAATAATACTGTTATACCGTAATAACTATTTAAATAAAAGGGGACCGCCAAATACTGCTAAAAAAAATAATAAAACTTTAATAAAGATAACTGCAAAACCCGCATAGCATAATCCTTTGGTTTCTCTTTTTGAACCTGATACTCCAAAATTAACGAATTAATTGGAACAGGACCTTCACCATAAATAAGATATAAAGGTGTATATAGCCCATATGTTCCACTAGTCTTGTTTGGAAATAAAACATAGTCATAAAGCAATACAGAAGGAAGAATCAATGCCAAACACAATGATATAAGACCATATTCATTTAACTTTTTCGTTTTTTTAGGTATTTTGGTCATTAAAACACTACATTCTATATTTATTTTTTTATCATAAAAAAACAATGCAGAATACTATTTTGCATTGTTTTACAATTATTATTGTATACTATCAAATATTGTTGAATTCTTTAGTGATGGATAATACTTAAGTAATTCATCTCTTATGTACTCAGCTTTTTTCAATAAATTGGGATATTTCTTAATAATACTTTCTCCATCTACGTAACATATATTTTCAAAAGTTCTTGCTCTATCTTCGCTTTGATTAACTTTAGCATAAGAATCCACAAAATATACATCATCATCACTGTAGGAATAAGTTGTATATTCAGCATTGTCATCATTATAATTATTTATATTATATTCAAATCCTTTAGGGTTATAATCATACCAATTACCACCGATGTCATATTTTAAATTTAATGCATTAGAGTCTATTGTATGCATCATTTCATGACACAAAACCTTTTCATATGGCATTCCATTTTGAGAAATAATCATATTATAGTGTGTATAATTGGGAAAAGACAAACCTGCCAAATTGCTGATTTTGTAATCTGAACCAGTGATTATTTGTTCCGTTATTATTATTCTTATTCCTTTATATTCATCGTGTTTAAATAGGTCAATGAAATCATTTCCTAATTTACTAAACACCGTATCTATTGCATCCAAAGCCTCATAAAGATATTCATAACTTGTTTCATCAACTAATTTTTCTGACCATTTTTGTATTTCTTCATAATCTTTAGTATCATACACTATTTCTAAACCAGTATATTTTTTTTCTAACTCTTCTACTCTCGTTTTAACTTTATTAGCTTGAATTTTATTATATTCATCAATTGTCATTTCTTTTGAATCAATTTCATCTATTTTTACTACATATAGTTCAGGATTATCGCCTTGGAATGTTAAATACAAATAATCTCCTTTTAATATAACTTGATCTACAGATTTCTTGAATCCATGATTGATATATTTAAACTTATTAGTTTCAAGATTATATATTTTTAAATACTTTTTGTCCATATGGAAGTATAAATTATCTCTAACTGCACTAAAGCTAAGATTTTCATCTTTTTTAAAATTATCATATTCCTTAGTAGAACCATTATCTAAATTCTTAATAACTATTTTATCTTTAGTGCCATAATAATAGCCATTTTCATATAAATACACTTCATTAGTATCCAACTTAGTATAGACATCTTCTTTAACATCATATAAGTAGAGATCATTTATAAATATAAATATTATATAAGTATTATTAGTAGTAGTATAATAATTGATAATGTCAATATTTTCAATATCATCCCTAATAGTTCTTATTTTTTTATTATTAAAATAGATATCTTTCTCTTCTATAATAAGATAAGAATCTTGATATGGAACTATATTAAAGCCTTCCTCACTACTATATATTTTTTTGAAATTAAAGTCATATACAATAGTAGCAGCGCCATTATAGCAAGTTATATAGTCATTATTCAAAAGACATACATCGCTTTTAACTTCATCAATAAATTTAGATTCATTAGTCCAAATGCTCAATTCATATAATTTATAAGTATATTCATTTGATACTAAGTAATATACTTTATCATCTCTAATTGTAACACTATTGACACTATTCTTGCTTATAAAATCATATTTATATAGACCAGAGGCAATTTTATTGCCCGCCAAAGATTTATGGAACAATTTATTCATTGCGTTCTTATTAAGACATAAAACTAGAATAGTGATACCAATTAAACATATTAAACCTAACAAAATCCATTTAAGTCTTTTTTTCATTTTTATTCTAGAACTCACTTTATCTACTCCATTCTATCTATAATTATAACATAAAAAAATGAGTATAAACTCATTTTAATTAAAATTCTTAACTCATAGCAGCTAAACATAATCCAAAAGCTATGGCGGCTATAGCAGCTTTTACCACACTGAAAGCTGGAGCAGTATAAACAAAAATGTCTAATTATTTAATAATTATTTCTTCTAATTTTTCAAAAGAAAGAATTATGAAATAGTATTGCTACGATAATCAACAATAATTCAGATATTAATTTGATTAATTATTATTTAAACACAGTAATCACAAATATTATTTCTAATGCATTAATTAAAAGACTTAAATAGGATAAGATTTTTTTTTTGCCTTTTAATCCTTTTATTCCTAAATAAATACTAACTAACATCGTTATTGGTGATACAGCCAAAAGTAATGGAAAATACAACCACCAAACTGCACCGCCATCACCTTCACTAAAACTGCCACCAGAATGTATATACCCAATCAAAAATATAACAATAGGGACAAAGCACAGATATAAAGACTTCTTCCCTTTTTCATTATAATATATAATATGACTATCAGTATCATTACTCTCAATTGTATTATTAGATGATACTGTTTTTAATGAATCAATTCCATCATTACCTTTATTATTTTCATTTATCATTTATATCACCTCTATTGGAATAATAGCATATCATTTTTTGATTAGCAACAAAAAATAATGATAAAAAACTAGATATCTCTAGTCTTTATAATCAATTACTTATTGTCTTTTGCTTTAATTGCGGCTTGTGCTGCGTTGAAGTTCGGGCCGATTAAGAATACTACTTTTATACAAATATTAGCTAAATGACAATTAAATTATACACCTAAACATATATTTCAATCAATATGTTCTCCTTTTGACAAACTCTTTTTAATTGATTTAATTTCATATTATATCTTCTAACATCATCTGGTGTAATAACAAGTTTAGCAAATAATTTTCCTAATTCTGAAGATGGATTATCTAAACTTGTTATATTTGATATACAATTAATTTTCCATTGGAATCTATTTTCATGAACAACTATTTTATCTACAAAAAGATCTACAGCTCTAGATGATAAACTATACATATCAAATTCTAATTTAGATTCAATTTGTTGTTTCATAAGTCTTATCTTCTTTTTAATATCAATATCGCTATTTTCAGCTTTTTCTTCAAGTTCTTTTTTTCTAGATAAAAGTTTATTTTCATATTCTATTAGTTCATTTAGTTTATTAGAATACTGCTCTTTTGTAATAAAACCTTCTACATAAGTGCTTAATAATCTATCCTTCTTATCCTTATTACATTCTAACTGTTTATCAATATTAATTAATTCTGAATTACTAATTATATTTATATTTCCTGATTTAGCAAAATTTTCAAGTGATTCTAATGCTATTTTTTTTAATGTTCCAGTTTCTCTAATTATTTTTTTATATATAAGTGTAGCCATCATATCCAATTTCCATTCTTGAACTACAGATATATTACAAAATCCTTCTGTATCTAAACCTAATTTTTCTCTTTTTCTTGCAGAACCTTCATTTTTTTGTCTATAACAAACATAACCATAATTTACTCTCCCACCAGATTTACTATATACTCTCCTATTCATTTTCGAACCACATTCACAAAATAATTTTTTTGACCATAAATCTTGTGCAGAACCACTCATCATTTTTTGCTTTTTATCCTCTTTATAGACAGATCTAGATTGTATCAGCTTTTGAACTGAATTAAATGTATCCTCATCAATGATTGGCTCATGTTTTCCTTTAACTATTATTTTCTCAACTTGACCTAAATTTTTTCTTTTCTTTTGTTCCAAATAATCTGCTACATATTCTTTTCTATAAGTAATAATTCCACAATAGAAAGAATTTTGTAATATTCTTGATATTGTTCCAAAACTCCATACTTTTAATCCAGTAGCTGTTGGTATTCCTCTTTTTTCTAATTCATGTTTTATTTTTAATGTTCCATACCCCTCTAAATATAATTTAAATATTAACTTTACTACTTCAGCTTGTTCTGGATTAACAATCATATCTTTACCGATTTTATCATATCCTAGAATGTTGCCTGTCCCATAAAAAACACCATTTTGAAATGATATCTTTTGTCCTGCTTTAACTCTCTGTGATGTTTTTTTACTTTCATTTTGAGCAAGCGTAGCCATGATAGTTAATTTTAATTCACCATCTTCATCGTTAAAAGTCCAAATATTATCTTCAGTAAAATATACTTCAACACCTATTTTTTTTAGTTTTCTAGTTTCCTGCAATGTATCAACTGTATTACGAGCAAATCTCGAAACTTCACGAGTAACTATTAAATCAAATTTACCTGCTTCAGCATCTTCTATCATTCTCATAAAGTTTTTTCTTTTTTTAACTGATGTTCCAGTTATACCTTCATCAATATACTTATCATACAATTCCCAATCTGGATGATGTGAAATTATATCATCATAATATTGAACTTGATTCTCTAAAGCTGATAATTGTGCTTCATGTTCAGTAGAAACTCTTGCATAAATTGCAACTTTTCTTTTCATATAACCATTCCTTCCTAGACAACTAAAATATACATTACTAATTAAGCAATGTTAAAGGTGCGATAAACCTCTTGTGATAATAATTCATATTCATCTGGTGTAATAATTCCTTGATCTACAAAAGTTTTAAAAAAAGAAACTACTAATTTTATATATATATTGTTTTGATCTTTATCGGATAATTCAAATATTTTTTCTTCCATATCATTCAACCTCCACATAATCTCCATCAATATAAACAACTTGTTTTAAATAAATTTCAAACTTAGTAAAATCTTTAATTTGATTTGTTTTAATAAAAAAATCAGTTAATTGTTTTTTAACTGATGGTTTATTATATCCTCCTACTAACATTATTGAAGTATGACCACTATTAACTATAGTTGCTCTATAAGTCTTTCTTTTCATCTTGATCCTTCTTTCTTAAATCTTCTTCCATTTCTTGATCTGCCCACGAAGCAACCTTACAAGAGCAAATAGTAAATAATCCAAGTAGTATTAAAAAAATGATACCCAAAATTTTTCCAAACATAATAACCCTCCTTTTTTAGGCATAAAAAAACACACCTTTAAAGATGTGCATGGTAAAAATGAAACTTATAATTTATTTTAGAACAGCCAGATCTAATGCTAGTGCAAATTTAATCATACTGCTTTTCTTAATATGATTAAATCTTTTATCAGCACATTGTAGTTCCTCTGTAATAACTGGTTCAGAATTTCCTAAGAAGAATACACCTTTAAAATATCTTTGCTCCTCATCATTGAATGTATCTATTATTTTTAGAATTGTTGACAACGATTTCAAGAATTCTTCTTCCTTTTCTGTTTTTTTGATAATATAAGTTTCTATGGCTGAAGTATTATTAAAACTTGTTTGAACTTTTATTTCGCTAAGGTGTGATGTAATACTAGGTGGTAATATACTTACATATCTATAATACTCATCTTCAAATTTAGACATGTATTCTCTGACTTTAATACTAGTTTTAACATAATCATACTTCTTGATTACTTCTGCATTTAATAGTTTCATCTTTACCTCCCTCTTATAAATAAAAGAAGAGCAGAAAATTCACTTAAGAAATGATACTGCTCTTCTTATACTTATTATTTAAATTGTTTTCCGAATTTTTAGGGTGTAAATCCTTATGATATTTTTTTAAATGCACTAACGATAAATGAAATATACTGAGTTGATGTAATCTCATAAAGACAACCACCGCCTTAAATTCCAAATAAACCATTAATTGCCTAATATAATAGCACTTTTTTTTAAAAATGCAAGAATTATGCAAAAAAAATGAATAATTTCTTTTTGATAATTATTCACTTTACTACATTTTATCATATAGGGATAAAAAAACAACTGTCCTTTTACCTATCTTTTTACCCTTCCTTTTAGGTATCCTTTTACCTATCTTTTTACCCTTCCTTTTTATAATCCGGATTTACAGAATCCTATTAAAACATTATAATCCTGAGAATCTATAATATTTACTAATATATTATAATATTTAATTGCACTCTCTTCTTTATCTGTTTTCCAATAAAGCAGTGGTGATACAATTTTATCCTTATTCTTTATATAAGTATATATTTCAAATTTATTGTCAAAACTATTAATAATTACTCCACCTATTCCATCTAAGTATTCTGTTTGATAGGATTTGTATATTTCTTTATTTTCACTAACATCTGATTTTTTTACATAGTCCTTTAATAATTCTATCAATGCATTAATTTGCATATTCTCACCTCTAATATTTATTTCAACAAGAATTTGATAAAACGAAGTTTGAAGTTGAATTTAATTACATACATATAATAGACTATTTGTTTCAATTTGTAAATAGTTATACTTCAATTTTCTTTCGTATTAGTTATAAAGACATTCCTTTCGTGAAAGTATAAAATTTTATTGTAGAAGAAATGGAGGTGTAATGATGAAAATTCGTGATGTTTTAGCTATAAATCTAAAATATTACAGAAAAAAACTTAATCTACCACAAGAGAAGTTTGCAGAAATCATTGGAACATCTCTATCCTATTTAAATCAAATAGAAAACAAAAAAGTTGATGTAAGATCATCAACTATTGATAAATTTGCAAGTAATTTAAATAAATATGATAAAAAAAGTAACATAACATCAATTGATTTAGTAACATATGATGAAAATAGAATAACAAATTACTCTCGAATTGACGAAAAGAAGTAGCTAAGCTACTTCTTTTATTAATTGTTCTAATTCATTTATATCTTTAAATTTTGATATCATTTCTACAATTGTCATAGTAACAATATCAATATTTTCCTTAAATTTATACCATTCAGAAATTTGCTTAGTATCCTCGTGAACAACTGGAGCAACAAATACCGAAAAAGTATTATCATTAATCTTTTTTCTTTCTAATAAATGTCTTCTTATTGGAACTATTTCGTTATTAACTTGATCTGCTCTGCCACACATTAATGTTACTTCAAACAAAGAATTATATTGACTATCATAACATACTATGTCAGGAGTATCTCCACCAGCTGTCATTGTAGGTAAACCTTCATCATCCACTGGATAACTTGGTAAAACATGAATATTATTAAAATTTTGAACTAAAGCAATACTAGTTAAAAATTCTAATCTTGTAGGAGCAGAAATAAATTTTAACACATCATCTGTTGATTCTCTTCTTGAAGATAATTTTTCCAACTCGCTATATATTTTTTCCTTAGAATACTCATTTGCAAATTTCAATAATGTTGCCAATTTTATCTCATCTTTTTTAGGAATATCAACTTCATCAGTAATTGTTAAAATATTGTTATCTATTTCGCCAATATATCTATAATATGATTCTTTATCTTCAAATTCTTTTACATCTGAGTAATTCTTTAGAATATAATCAATTTTTTGTTGCTCAAATGTATTAAAATCTAAAAACCTACCATTTCCCCTCAAACTTAGAACACCTGTGCTTCGCATTTTTCTTATATATTCATCTATTGCTTCACCGCAAATTTGTGTCATTTTATAATATGATTTATTTGCTTCTTTTTCTTCAGGTGTTAAACAACCTAACACTTCTAAACAAATATCATACATATATTCATCACTATAATTATATTTTACTTCTTTTCTTATCTCTTTAATTTTATGATAAACCTTTTCTGCATCATCATCATTCCAACAAATCAGTAAACTAAGTTCTTTTCTAAATAAGCCTGCATCATTTTCTTCAGGATCATCCTTTAACATTTTTATTACTTTAAGTAATAATACTAAAGGAATGTTACGATTACTGTTTTTTCTAAATGGATTGTCACTTTGATATTTCATCATTGAATTTAGAAAAACATTTTGAATCTTTTTTTCATTAGGAGTTTCTTCATTTAATGCATCAATAAGCATATGTCCAATATTTGAAATTTTAATTGGCTTATTCATTTCATAAAACAAAAATCCAAATTCTTCTGGCAAACTATACCAAGTATCAAATCTAGAAGGCCACCCTTTATCAAAGCCTGCTTCTTTATGTATTTGAGGACTATTTATAATAATCTCTTCAACTTGATCATCTGTAAATGTTTTTTCTTCATCATCATAAATTGAATTTAATACTTGATTCCTACTAATATAATAAGGCTTATACAATTTATTTTGTATAATATTATGAACAATTTTCATAATAACTTCGTTTGTTAAAATATGATTTTCAAAAGGTAAAATTTGATTCAAAAATGAAGCTATTCTATTTGGGTTTCTCATTGTAGTTGAGAAAGATAATGGTTTTGGTTTACTACTCATTTCCCTTGTCATAATTAGTTACAAATACCTCCTTTGATCCAGCTTTAACAGTATTATCATTAAAGCTAATATAATTACTAGATATTTCAAATACAAAGTATTTTTTTGACCACTTCTCAAAGATTTTATTAGATCTACCTTTATGGTAAACCAAATTTGTTATTCCAAATTTAATACCTTGCTTATCTAATTCATCTAATAGTTTATAAAGTTGATTTTCATGTTCTTCATTCCATAATTTATTATATTCGCTTTGACTAATTAAATAAGGTGGATCCAATAATACATAATCGTCTTTTCCTATATTTAATGATTTAAGAAAATCAACATAATCCATATTATAATAATTAATTTTAATCTTTTTTAAATAATCAAAATAATAATTAAGTGAATTATAAACATTGCTATTAAAATCAACATTTCCAACTGGCAAATTAAAATCACCTTTTGAATTAAATCTAGTCATATGATTAAATCCGTATATTAGCAATAAATACAATTTAAGAGTATCATCTTTATTATTATTAAAATCATCACGAAGTTTCAAGTAAGCATCTTTATTATACTTTGCATAGTAAGTCTTTTTGTATTTTTGTTTCAATTCTTCTGGAACTAAATGTCCATTATATGAACATGACAATCCATAATGATTAATTGTTTTAAAAGCCTTATCAAAAAACATATCTTTATCATTGGAATATTTTTTTAACATTTCATGTATAGATATTATACTTGAATCAATATCATTAACAATGTAGTTCTTAGCTTTTACATTTAAGAAAGATGATCCACCACCAACGAAAGGTTCTATGTAATTATTAATATTAGCTGGCATATATTTTTTTATTTCAGGCATTAATTTATATTTGTCACCAACATAGAATAAAGGAGAGCGATAGGATATTTCTTTCTTAATATCCTTTTTAACTTTAGTTATGAAGATAAATTCTTTATGATTATTCAAATCTGTTTTACCAGCAT
>JAEEGL010620431.1_pt1 | contig 135966 bp, 133 predicted proteins | sample 9134231 | NCBI WGS metagenome assembly JAEEGL01 (sample SAMN16246548, study PRJNA631951) | gut metagenome | biome: gut microbiome; feature: rumen; material: fiber-attached | host: Bos | place: Iran: Karaj | collected 2018-10 | reverse complement strand
TCTTGTAGTTAAATTACTTAAATCACCTTCTATATTAGAAATATTTGTTTCATTGTTTTCAACTCTTGTAGTTAAATTACTTAAATCACCTTCTATATTAGTAACTCTCTCTTCAAGATTACTGATATCGACAGCTATTTCACTTACTTTATCATCTACATATCCATCTGTAGCAAGATATGGTTTTCCATCACCCTTATGATTAATACCAATGGCAGTTATTGTCGATGAACCATCAGTCCCTTTCATAGTTAGCTCACTTGTTTTAATTTCAGTTGGCATCAATCCTGCAGAATCAAAATCCCAAACATATTTATTGTTACCAGATATTGTTGGTCTATCTGCTTCAGTAGTATTTGTTTTTGAGACAATAACGTTCGAAACTTTAGTAGCTTCAACAGGATGCCCTTCTGGGTCAACTCCAGTGTATACTTTGACTGGAGAAATAAGGCCTGATGCTTGTATGAGATTAGTGATTGTGACAGGTTTTCCTTGTTCATCAAGTACTTCAACATCACCTTGTTCATTAATAAAGAACGTGACAGTTTGATTTCCATTAACAAGTGTTAATGAATTTGATGCTAAACCATTATCTCCGTTTGTTTGAAGAACGTTAATATCATCATGTCCATCTATGTGAATGGTTCCTTCTATTAATTGTACGCCATTCTCACCTCCTATAGTGATACTGTTAGTAACAATATCTCCTTCATTAGTAATATTATTTGTGGTGATTCCTTCATCTGTAATGATAGTATTATTGTTGGTTGTATGAAATTCATCTGCGGTAATAATATTAGTAGTAATACCACCTTCATTAATTATTGTTGTATCACCAGCTATATGAACTTCATCACCATTGATTGTATCACCATATATAGTTTCAGCATGGATTACATTAGTTGTTATTCCATCGTCGTTAATTATAGTGTTATTGTTGGTGGTATGAAATTCATTTGTTGTAATGAATTCATTCCGGATATTGGCTATGATCTCTTTGTTCTCACTGTTATAGAATTCATTAATAGTGTTCCATATTTTCTCAATCTCTTCTTTAATTTCTTCACCGCCTTCCTCAATTTTTTCTTCTAAAACCTTTAACCAAGCCTCGATACAGTCTAGTTTCTTAATTCTCTTTAATAGATACATAATTAATCCACTATGAGTCTTGTCGGTTTTTACAAGTTCTGCAATAGTACGTTGATCTGTACCGAATTTACCAAGTTGTGATGCTATTTCACGTCGCAATGTCATAACTTGGTTGTTTATAAACGACAATATTTGTGGTGGAATTTGATTCATTTAGATGTTGTTAAAATGAAAAATAAAGCTATCTAACCATTATAACAAACGATTACATAAATTTATCTTGTATATACTTGAGACTTAATTCTATTTTACGAATTTCATTTATTATTTGAGACCTTATAACTGGATCTTTAACTGAAATCAATGAATTTATAAGTTTGTTTTTGCGAGCGATTGATTGTGCTATTATGATGGCCAGATTGCTAGATTTCTTTTTATTTTCCGATGAACCTGATGGAGTTGGTTTTGATTCTTTAAATACAAACGTTACATGATCTTCTCCTTGTTCGATTCTCAAAACCTTATATGGAATAAGGCATTCCTTTTCCTCAGGTGTATAAATTATGTAATATTGATCGTTTTCTTCATCGTATGTGTATGTATGATCATTTTCATCATAATCAATAGTTAAAGTCTTCAAACTTTCACATCCATCGATAAATCCATCTAATATATATTCTGAATCAAAATATCTCATTTTAACATATTTTGATATATCTATATGCTCTAATGAACTGCATCCAGCAAACGCATATGTTGCATCATGAAATCTTCCATATTCTAATGTTTCTTCACTACATGGCATAAACGTTATTTTCTTTAGATTTATGCATCCATTAAAAGCATTTGACATGTAAAAGCCTGCGTCACTCTCTTGTTCAATAATATAAGGTGGTATTTTGACTTCTTCTAATAATAAACAATCTTGGAACATGTTATATAATATAATACCTGTTTCTAATGCAGATAATGAGAACAGGTTTTCATTAAGCGTAACTTTTGTTAAATTAGATGCTTCAAAACAACGTTTAAATTCTCTGTTATGTAATTGATGTTTCCCAAATGTAACTTCTAATGTTTTTGATCCACAACGTTCAAAAGCATGTGAAAGCGATGAAAATTCACAATCATATTTATCAGGATCCGTTTCTTGAGCAAAATTAATTTTAATATCTAACTCTTCATAATTAGGAAGTGAATGAATATAGTTAGTGAAGTTAAAGTCGGTATCATTAAAGTCGTTCACAAATATAACATTGGAACCTATTTGATAGACATTATTATCGTCAAGATGCGTTGACATATATTCATCCAGATCATACTGGTCATAAATACGTATCTTGTCATCGTCTATGATGTAGAATTTAGTGTATTCATCAGTTGCTTCTACTCTTACTATATCATATGGAATCTCGTATGAATTTGTTAATCTACCATCTTGTTTGTAATATTTGATTTGATATCTATTATTTCCAAGATCTGCATAGTATTCATTACCTGGTTGTATTATTATATACTGTAAACTATCACATCCAGATATGATTTCATCCATTGATGATGTTAATTCTAATTTTGTGAACATTCTGAAGTCAATCGATCTTAAGTAAGAACAACCAGCAAATAATCTGTTCATTGGAATAGCCCTCCACGTCCATCCTATAAATGATGGGTCCTCTTCCGGTCCTGGAAAATTAGGTAGTTCACAATATATTTCTTTAAGTCTGGTACATCCTTCAAATGCGGAATCATGTCCATAAGTTGTATCACCAACTTCTCCACTTGTAGTTGATGTCGATCTTTTAAGATTTATTTTTCTAATAAGAGTATTTCTATAACTGTTTTTCATAAATGGAAGATATCCTTTAAGAATAGATGGCCAGTTACTGGTATCTATTTCTGTTAAATTAGTATTATAGAATGCGTCAGGAAATTGTCTAAAATCATCATTGCACCCAGATATATATTTAAATGTTTTACATTGAATATCTTTAAAGAAAAATCTTAGACCTATTGTAGAGTCTTCACCATCTTCACAGTGCATGTTAAATACAATATTTATATTTGCAAGATCGTCGCCAAATCTTGTATTAAAGAATGAAGTTCCAGTAAATTTCATATAACCTGCATAACTGTCAAAATAAAACCCACTTGGAACATTGTACTTATAACTAGTTTCACTTATTTGCTCTTCCCATTGTTGCATATAACTATTAAATGTAGATTGATCCTTAATTCTTACTGTCATTTAGAGCAAGAAAAACAATCATATTCATATCTTACATAAATCGATCTTGTATGTACTTGAGAGCATTTTCAACTATCTTAATCTCGTTTAATAATTGAGACCTAATAAGAGGGTCTCTAGTAGTCATTAATGCATTTTGCAGTTTATTTTTACGCGCTAAAGTATTTGACACTATCATTGCAAGTTCGTTATTTCTATTTTTATTGTTTCATTATCACAATTAACCTTCTTTGTAACGACTTCTTTATCTGTGACTTCGTATTCATAGATCTATGTTTCCGAAGACTAAATATAAAAAATGATTTAAAGGAACTTAATCTCGTTGTTATACATTGTCATCAATATCTTAAAAAGTTATTTATTCACTTGTTTTTGTAGATAAATACAAGATACACATCGACGGAATCATATATAAACGAATTGATAAATAGTACAGATATACATAAATATATGTTTAAGCGTTTGTTTAGTTAGATAAATTACGTGTATCTTTTGAGTCAATGTTTGTGATGAACTTATGATTGTGAGTTGGTAAATTAAAATAGGCCCTTTATAAATAATGAGATGATGTTTATTTAGAAAAAACAAGACTATAAAAATGATCATGAAATTAACAATTCATTTATATATCTGATTTTGCAAAAACAACTATTTAATAACCATTTTTGTTATATGTATTGTAAATATCAAACGTTGCTCTACATAATTCAGAATATGTTTTGCAGTCTATTGTAATTATTGAACCATTATTTACAAAGAAGTCGAGCGGCCTATATTTATCGTTGGTCATATATTCCTTTTGACTAACTTTATCATCAAATATTTGTTCAATCAATGGATATAAAATTCGTGCTCTGGAAATATAGTCATTTTCATTGAAACAGTTAAAATAAATAATGTTTTCAGTTAAGTTTCTTCCAAACTTAATCATGTGTGCAATATGGAAAAATCCTGCGATTTTAGTATCTAATCTATATCCACTTCCAAGAAATGATGTTTCTGTCATTATATTCTCAATGTTATGAGCTTTCACATTTTCGAAGTCATCATGATATGATAAGAGTTCATATTCTTTAGTTATGTATTCTATCTGATCTTCGGATAAACTTTCCATAATATAACGATACAAAAATAAAGAATATCTATATTTTGATTCGAAAACTCATTATCTCTAGTGCCTTTGTGAAATCATTATGGAAATCATATTCTAAATCCTTAATCTTACATCGCGTTATTTCCTCAAATATTGGCTTAAATAATCTAGCACAATAAAGAAATTTTGCTTCCCATGTTTCTCTTGGTGAATCTTTGAAAATATTTGTTACTTGATATGGAAGATTATTGTATTCACGTTTGTAACAAGTCATTGACTGCACAAATAGATAATAAAACAAAACTTCCATCTTTCTTTCTCGCGTTGCTTTTTTCAGACAAAATGATTCTTCAGTTATATGAAATGCAATAATTAGGTCTATTTCATTTTTATCTAATTTTCCAGCATTAATTAACCTTAAAATAAATGGGTCATATAAAACAACATTAGTATCACTTAGTCTATAAAATGTTTTACCATTTCTTCTTGTTACGACACACTTTTTATTCATTTCTTTAAATAATTGTCTATCAGTCATACATGCTGGTTTTACTTTAACAAGATCCTTTGCATATATTCCCTTTTGCAGATCAAAATAGTGGTTGGCAATGAATTGATCTGTCATTATATGAAATAAAAATACGCGTAAATAAATTTACGTGTAATTAAAATATCTTTGTTTTTATCTAGGAAATCAAACGCTATAATACATTTTATATCTAAATTTCATGTGAATTATACGTCTGTTTTTGCGCGTATAAATCGAATAACATTAGTCACATTCAATTTTAATTTGCCAACTCACATTTCTGAGTTTGGCATAAACATTGACCCAAAAGATACACGTAATTTATCTAACTAAACAGATGTTTAAACATATATTTACACACATTTGTATTGTTTTAATACGTGTTTATTCATGATTCTGTCCATATATAACTCCATTTAACTACAAAAACAAAGCTTAAATAAGCTTACATCATCACCTCTATAGGTTGCATTTGTTCTTGCATTTGCAGTGGTTTATTATGCTTGAAAACGAATAACAATGCAAGAACAAAGATTAAAACAATAGCACCAATCACAATTCCGATAACGATTTTTCTTTGTTTAGCCTTCTTCTCACTTGCAACACGTTCTGGTATTTCCTCTACATAAACCTTATATAATATATCAATATCATGAGCACCATCATTATTGAATTGTGAACTTGGGTTTTCAACTATTTTCTTTGCCTTCTCTTCGTTATTATAATCTTTGATACGATTAACAACAGTCTCTAATTTACCCTTCATATCCTTAAGTTTGGACATGTCATTAGAATCAATACATCCAACCTTATCAAAGTAAGGAATGTCTTTACCAAGTTTCAACATCTCATTAATTAAATTAATCTTCTTTACAAGTTCTTCCTTCTTTTTAGCAATGCTCTTGATTTTATCATACTCCGACATATATCCAACCTTGCTCCATTCTTCATTCAATATCTTCATAACTTCCTCATCGGATGAATTAGTCCCACATCTATTCAAGGTTTCAAGTTCATGAACCGATTTCAGATAAGCATCTCTCAATGCAATGTATTCTGTTGTTTGTGTTTTGAGATTAGCTAGTTGTGCAAGTGTCATGAAACAAAGTTTCTGGCCAAAAGCTTTCTCATATTCATATGCCGTTTCTTTCAATCCATCACTATTAAATATTTCCATTAGTTTTGGAATGTGAGAAAGACTCTTAAAATCCACACCATGATAATGAAATGTACCAAGATTAAAAAACACACATTTATCATCAAGATTGAACTCAGAAAGCTTACTGTTAATAATTACCTCAGCCTTATTATGATAAGGTTTTGCAATTTCAGACCATTTTTGAAGAATTAACTGTTCATCGTCAACCACATCATGTTCATCTAAAACCGCAGACATATCAACTATTAATTTATTGTAATCTTCATCTGTTAAAACACCTTTCAAAGGAATAACGAACTTATTCACAACACCAGTTGCATATTTAGATTCTTCTTCACCATAAGGAGCTTCTATTTTTTCGATCAAATCTTCTGCAGACATGGGTTTATCGACATTAAAAATCATGGAAGTCACTTCCATTGATCTTTCAAAGTAATTATTATATTCGGTAAGTATTTTATTAACTAGTTCATCATTCTTCTCTCTGGTGAGTTTTCCATCCTCGCATTTTTCAATTCCTTCATCTATAAGCGTCATCAATTGAGAGTGCTGTTCTTTGAGATCATTTATCTCGTCAAGAACGTCTTGATACTTCTTTTTGTCTTGTGATTCATTCATCTTATTTGTTATCTTAACAACTTCCTCATCAATAGATGTAGTGTCAGAAATCTTTGTTTTTAAGTCTTCAAGGTCTTCCTTTTTAATTTCTTTTACATTGCTTATTGATTCCGCGGAACCCATTTATAGCAATGAAAATTTAGTAATCAATGAGACAAAAATAGATATCTATTCATGGACCTATTTATTCATCTAGCTTAGATGTATCCCAGCAACCTAGTGGAATTTCTTTATTATCAACTGTAATACTGACACATCCAGTAAAGCGCCAATCTTCTAGGTTCATGTCTGTTAATCCAAGGCATATATGACAACCCATCCAATCAGTGCAAAGTTCTGGAGGGTTATCTATTCCAAACGTGGATTCAAATAGAATAACGTCGTTCAGAACTAATTGAACTTCAACATTCAATGTGTCCCAATCTATCATAATATTTGCACATGCAATTGTTTTGACATCAAATATCCAGATATCTTCCTCGAAACCAGCACAACATTCTATTTCATTATCGGTGTTGTTATTACATCCAGCACCAGCATCATTAACTATTGAAGTTGAAGCTGCAAAAGCTAATCCAAAGAGGGCAAGCAGTAATGCGATCATATTTAAATGCTAAAAAAATAAATTATTAAACGAATATAGTCATGGGTCTGATTCTATTTCAATTATCATTGAATTATTCCAACCATGATTAAGTAGATACTTTATTAACCGTCGATATCTACACTCTAATGAACTATATTCAGAAGCATATCTACCTCTTTGGTCGTTAACCGTATTTTCTAATGTCTTAAGTTTCTTGTTCAAAGTTGCTAACTCAGATTTATCCTTCTTGTGTTCATGTTTAAGCGTCGATAACTCGTATTTATACTTCTCAACTTCATGCTTAAGTGTTAATATATCAGATTGATAACTTTTAATTTGAGTGTTTTGGATGTCAACACATGTCTCAAGTGTCTTTATTTTAGCTTCATTCTTTAGCATACACTCTTTAGTTTCATCATCATTTTTGATTACTAATCTGTTTATCAATGGTTCTTTATGAATCGATTTATACGCTATATTAAATAGTTCATATGTCGTTATAATTCTTTGCGATAAAACTATAAAACATTCATCTGTATTTAAATGGAAATGTTCAAATGTAATTTTAATGTACTTTTCTAATGATTCATTTTCAGGAATCCATTGATCAACAGGATTATGCATAATTAAATTATCAGATATATTTACATCGTTAATATCTTTTTGATTATTCAATTTGCTTCCATATATAGCAAGTCCATATTTAAATAAGTCATAAATAGTCTTGAATTCACCAAAACCAAAACATGTTCGAGTGTAGTTACTTAGGATTTCTTCTGTTATATATCCATGTTCTAATGTATTTAGAAGTACGTTATGTTCATTATTTCTCACCATTTCATAAAATTGAGACGTTTCTATTGATTCATTAGTGAGATTTCTATACAGATCATTAATGATCAATTCGTTCGTGTAATCTTTATAAGACTGCATTTATGTAACAATCTTTACTCAAAAAAATCAATTCTATTGAATTGTTTACTTCTTATTAAGGCCACAATCATTCATCAGTTTATTGATACAATGACATAGTTCCATCTTAGATCCACGAATCTTTGGTGCAAATACATCATTAACTATCTTTCTCTTTTCAAATTTATAATCTTCGATTTCATGTAGTCTATTTTCATAATCATTTTCAATTGATTCTAATTCTTCATTCTGAGCTTTAATTATCTTATCGTAAGTATTATATTTCATTTCAATATCATTTGATACATTCTTTATTCCACAGAATGTTCTTTTCATGTATTCGCTTGTTGACATTAATTCTGCACGAGTATCTTCTAGTTTTCTCTCCGTTGGTCGTAGTTTACTCGATTCAATTATAAAACCAGTTATGCTTCTAAATTTAATACCATAGAAATGAAGATAAATATCATATGGCGAGACGTATTGTTTCAAGGTTTCTTTATCGAATTCTATACCAGATTTCATACGTAGAAACATAATGACCATTCCAAATTCATTCTCTTTTATATCGACTTCATCTTTTGGAGTCATCTCATCTTCTGAAAAGTAACAACTTGCCCCATATGTATCAATAATATGTCTAAATGCCTTACAGAAGAGTTGATATATCTTTCCATGCGTAATGTTCAAACCAAATTTAGTTTTCATTTCCTCTGAGTAATTAGGAAATATCTTTTCAATCGGTTCTTTATTGAGAGCGAGTATTAACTTATTAGGGTCTTCTGCTATGTTTTTATATAACCATGTTTCTTTATAACCATCAGAATTAGGCTTATTTCCACTTAGAATGTTATATATTTGAAGCGAAATATACACAGAGTTTGATTCCATCTCGTTGTTTTCTTTAAAAAATAAGTTTGAGAAGTTATCAGTATATGCTATATTTATGTTCTAGATCATTCCTAAATGTGTCCAAATTTGTCTTCATAACCTTACTAACCTCTTTTAATTGACTTTCTGTTTGTATTAGCTTTGTTTTTGATTCTTTCAATTCTTCATTAACAGCGTTCAACTTCTCTTGCATATCTTTGAATTCTTTATCCATTGTGTGTATTTTATGTGCGATCTTTTTTAGTTCGAACGCTTCTTTGATCATATCTGCGAATGATCTATATTTCTCAGCATAGAAATGGAGATATATATCTCTATCTGATATTTCTTGAGTAAATTGATCCTTCGTATATTTAGTTCCAATTCTCAGATTAAAGAAGGTTGTTATAGTTTGGTAATCTCTTTCCTCTATCTTTTCATCATCATGAATAAACATATCTTCTTCGTTGAATGAAAACTCAGAGCCATACGTATCAACAACTCTTCTCAGAGCATGACCAAAGAGTTCATATACCTTTCTATTTCCTTCAAAGAATCCAAATTTCTTGGATAAATCAATAGGTGATTTCATTCTTATTACTTTTGATAGCGGTTCACCATTCAAAATAGCTATTAAAGGTTCAGTATCTTCAGTAACGCTCTTGTAGAGTAATGTCTCTTTATATTTAGCTTTATCTGCATTGCCACAACTGAGAATGTTATAAATCTTTAATATTTCATAAACTGTTCTGGAGTACATATTTCTCACTGTATTGTTTTTATTTTCCAAAAAAATCAATTCATTTACGTGCTCATTTCTTATAAATATCGCACTTATTTATTAATCCAGTTATACATTGATTTAGATCATTACTTGAGATCTTTATTAACTCATCGTATTTTGATTTAATTTGTTGATCTTTTTCGACTTTCATTTGAATTACTTTCTTGCATTCTTGTTCATATTTCTTCCTTAATTCATCTAATTTAGTAAGACAGTTTTCTTGATTCTGTCTGATTTCATTCTGTTGGTTATTGATTACACCTATATAAGCCTGATATTTCTTTTCAAGAGTTGGTTTTGTATCACTAATTATACGTTGCATTGATTTTGACTTTGTTTTATTAGATTTAAGTTGCTCACTAGCGTCATTTAATTCCTTTTCAACTTTCTTAAGTTGTTGTGATTCCATAATCATATCCGTGAATGGCTTAAATTTCTCAGCATAGATGTGCAAATATATATCTCTAGCCGATATTTCTTGTATCAATAAATCAGTATCGAAATACTTTGCATATTTACTATTAAAGAGTGAAGTAAATGTTATGTAATCAGAGTCTTTAATCATTTCATCATCATGAATAAACATGTCTTCTTCATTGAAGACCATTTCACTACCATTTGAATCAATCCATCTTCTGATTGCATGACCGAATAGTTCATATACCTTCTTATTACCTTCAAAGAATCCAAACTTCTTGGATGTATTAACTGAGTATCTTTTCTCCATTACTTTTTGTGGGCTTTCTCCGTTCAATATCTTGATTAGAACATTCGTATCTCCATCAATACTCTCGTAGAAAATGGTATGTTCATATGCATTACCACTAGTTTTCGATGCATTGAGAAAGTTGTAAATCTTTAAAACATTAGCAACAACACTTGATCTCATGGTATCTTTCTCTCAAAAAAATCAATTCCATTGAATTGTTTACTTCTTCTCATATGGCTTATATTCAGTAAATTGTGATGCGAAATTACTAAGTTTCTCTACAGCTGCCTCAACCTTCTTAGTTTGTTCAGATTCTTGTCTATCGATATTATTTTTAGCATTATCTCTTTTAGTTACTGCGGCTTGCATCTCATTATTTAATCTATCTAGAGCGTTCTTACATGCCGTAGCATATCTATCTTGAGCATTTTTAATATCGGTATTAAATTGCTCATCGCATTTCTTTAGCGCATCATTCTTTTCCTTTATAGCCTTCTTAAGAGCTTCTTTGTCATTTTTAATAGTTGGCTTAGATGTTTCCACCTTTTTACAGATTTCATTATAATTGAAAATAATAGGTTCCTTTAGAGCCCATTCTTTTTCAGTATCTTTTAATTTTCTAGCTTCATCAATGATTGCTGGGAATGTCTTAAACTTCTTGGCATAGAAGTGAAGGTAAATCTCCTTTGCAGATATTTCTTGATTCAACTGATTTTGATCATATTTCGTTCCAGTTCTCAGATTAAAGAAGGTTGTTATAGTTTGGTAATCTCTTTCCTCTATCTTTTCATCATCATGAATAAACATATCTTCTTCGTTGAATGAAAACTCAGAGCCATATGTATCGACAATTCTTCTCAGAGCATGTCCAAATAGTTCATATACTTTCTTCTCTCCTTCAAAGAATCCAAACTTATTAGATTTACTAGTAGCTGGTTTTCCAGATGTCGGTGCAGGAGTAGCTGGTTTTCCAGGAGTTGATGTTGGAGCAGATGGTTTTGGTGTAGCAGTATCAATCTTCATCGCCTTTTCAGGACTTTCGCCGTTCAAAATATTGATTAAAATATCTGTATCCTCAGTCACACTCTTGAAGAAGAGCGTTTCCTTGTATTTATCATCATCTGCCTTACCACAGCTAAGGAAATTATAAATCTTTAGTACTTCAGTAACAGTCTTAGATTCCATTGTATGTCTGTTTGTTAAAAAAATTGTTTTTCATTAGTAACGCTGATTTATCTACGTTCCTCGACAGATATTAATATCTGTCTACATATCCGCAATATCATTCATCAATCTATCCGCATTAGCGTTGATTTTGATTAGCTTCTTGAAATAAGCTGTGTCTTTATATTTTTCAATAGTGTTTCTGGTCTTATTTGTCAAAATATGATACTTTGATATATGATTTAGACCATATTTATCATCATGTTCATGTGATTTCATTAACTCTATACGCATATCATATTCATTATCTCGAATAAGTCTCTTTGTTATATATTCCATTTCGAAAATAGCTTCATCGATATCTTCTTTTGGAATATCTATACTCTCATCAATATCTATATGTTCATGTACTACATCTATCTTCATATTTTTAGATACTGTGGCAGTATCATTTACAAGTAGAATTAGTCGGTATCCGTCTGGTACACACTGTTGAGCCATTGTTAGATCTCTAGACATTGACACTTTTGATGAACTATATCTGCATTTATAAACTATTTTTTCACTTGGTTTGATCAATTCAAAGAACCCTATCCTAGAGAAATAATACTTCATAGGTACGTCTTCAACAAGAAATGCTTCATATTTCTTGCTCATTAATGACTTAAATACCATTAACTTGTTTTTATCAGTAGGATTTTCACTATGTTTTCGCAAAGATTCTTCATAGACTTCTTCATTAAAGTGGAATTCTTCATTATCGATGAAGTTTTTAATGTTTTGACATGCTTCTTTATAGTCATTTATGACGTACTTGTTATACACAGTATAAGGATAAACGCCAGGAATCTTTCCAGAAAGAACTCCTCGACGTATTTTCTTCAGTACTTCTGTCGCATTATTGTCATAAATAAAGAACCCTTTTCTTTCCGCATCATAATCAATTCTAATATGATTATTTTGAGAAGGAAACACTGATACCGACATGTTATAAATTCTTTAAAAAATAAGGCTCTGAAAATGATTTCATGGTTTTGCCATAGTCAATTTTTTTAAATATTTCATACTTTATAATGGATCACGGAGACGTTTATGAGACTGTCTTAAATGAATTAAAAACAACGTCGCCTGAGGTGATTTCATTGACACTTATGCATACATATAATAACTTGCATAATCTCTTGGCAAAGTCAATACCAAATCATCCACTTCACGAATCTGATTCTTTATGTTTACATGATACTGATATAAAGGAATTTAAAGAAAATCTAGTTAATCAGGCACATGATATTGTGAAATTAAGAAATGATAAAGTTATTGATTTCAAGGATACATATATAGTCATTATGAGAGAGATATATTCCATCATATGTTTATTGAGATATAAACCTTATGGAAGTAATGAATTCAAATCGGATTCATATAATGAAAAAGATTTCAAAGGATGGTTACATACCTTGTAATTGTCTTGACAACATTTGATTCTGTTCATTTAATAAAGTTATATCGTGTATCGTTAAGTAATTCATATCTGGTGTATATAGAACTGGGTATACGTTATATTTTTCAAAGAAACGACGTCTTAATGCCATGTTTAGTTCACATACACTTCTTACTTCCTTTGCAGCATTCATTTCTAACTAATTAAATTGTTTAGAATGTCCAGTTATTCATGTCTAAATAGACACATATATTATGAAATATCTGATCATTATAACCTTTAATATCTCGTTTCCATTGTTTTAATCTCTTCTCAATTAGCTTCCAATTATCACGAAGGCAATCTTCATACATTGCAGCATAACTACGTAGAAGTGGCTTCTTAAACATTGTTGGATGCGTTGTTTTACAGAATGAAATATCATCAATAGATGCATACGAGCCATTATTTAATTTCAGTATATTTCTAGGACATGTGTCATTAGTCTCAATAATCTTTCTAAATGCCAGTATTAATAAGACATCAACATTAACTTCACTATATTCTATAAAGTATTTATTTCCACAATAAATATCAACATCAACTTCCAATGCAGAAGATTTCCTTATAACCTTTGTTTTATCTATTTTTATCAAGTTATCGAATCTGATATATCTAAATCCATTGATACTTATTTCTTCAGCATTACAACTAACTAATCCAAAATACTTCTTCAATTCATCAGATAATAATGTTCTCCTAATTACTTCATCATCAGTATAAGGACCTTTAATGACATATTTATAATTGATTCCATCTAATGATGCAAAGTATGTTTTTGGTTTATATCTGTTAGTTATTAATTGTGTTTGTATAACTTTATATGGACCTAATTCTAGCACGTTATCACTTGGAGGTTGAAACTTGTCCATTTTTTTCAGCTCATTTGTAAGAGTTTGTTCAAGCGTTCCAACTACTTCAGGGTCTTCATACTTTGAAAACTTATTCTTCATCTGTTCATATTTATAAATGGTTGAGTGAGATGAATATGTATCAGTAAACAAGGCTAATGCTGCACCTTCATTACTCTCTATGTATCTATATTCTCCATAAATTTCAATCTTAGGTGGAGGTAATCTTGGCGACAAAATTAAATTCTTAAAGAAGAACTGGTATGATTTATCACCACCGGCAACATGTTTATCGTATGTATATTGAGGAAGTCTGGTTAATGTATATTTATCCTTCTCAAATTTATACTTCTTTGATCCATAAATCAGTTCATTATCCTTTAGAATAACGTTATCAATATCATCTTTTTTGTAAGTTCTTACTTCTGGAGTAGATACAAATACACACATACCTGTTAATACAGTTCTAGCTTTTCCAATAAAATTATATATCGTTTGAATCTTTGTATTGCGTTTATAATCATGATATTCATGTTTTTCTAGCCAATCTTCGAACCAATTTATCATGTCATTTTGTTTGCCATTTTTAATTCCATGAGCTAGTTTCACAAGCATCTCTTTCAATGTATCATTATCAGTGAATTCAGAATCATCATCAGGGCATTCTACCGCATATCTGAAACCAGTAGTACCAGCACGTGATTTCACATGATTACATACTATAGGTATCCATTTAACAAGGTCTTCAATAGTTGACTTAGTGGTATATATCTCTTGCATTAATCTATAATCAGGTAAATCTTCAACAACTATGTAAACGAGTCTCTTTTTCAGAGCATTTGGATACTCATTAAATTCTTTCACGAGTTCTAGACATAGTTCAACATCATTCCTTCTGATAGATTTCTGGAAGCACGAATAAACTTCTGCGAAATGAAATTGTTTTGATGCTGTTTCTTTTGCTAGAAACGTCATGCAGTTTCCTTAAAAAAATAGACTATGAATGTGGTTATTAATACCCGAACTCTAATTGAATGATGTGGTATATATCGTCTATTTTATTCATTAATTGTTTGTCTTCTCTGCCATCTATTTTGTTAATTATATATCCTTTAACACGTTCATTCATGTTTACATCATCCAGAAGCTTATTTATTCTGTTCGACATGAGGTATCTACGAGCCCTTCTTATTCCAAGTTTTCTAACTAAATCTTTATATTGTCGCGTAGTCTTGACTATATCTTCCCATTCATCAATGAATGAATGCTTTGTTCTATTTATGCGTCTTAATTTAGTCAACCTAATAATAATGGACTTGACGGGAGGTAATTTTTCTTCAAATTGGTCGATATATTGATCAATTAACTTGTTTCCTTCTGCAATTAAATCTATCATAGTTATGCTAGCGAGACGACAAAACGCGTATCTATGTTGTTCAAACTTCTTTGAATATATGAACTCCCATATATCATTTAAGTTCTTGTATGTAAGAGATAGAAACAGATAAACTGATGACATATCTATCCATAAAAAAATAAGCTACTTAAATTAATGGAACACAATAAATTGAAGACCTTCATCATTAATCATTTTAAATAACTGACCTTGATATCGATTTAGAGATCTATATCTCGATAGTTTATGTTTTAATCTACTTATAACTTTAATTTGATCTTCATCAAGTATATGAGCTTGTTTTTGATCCTTACCTGACGCATAAGTAATGTCAGATAAATCAATATCTTTAATAGCATTAATAATTTCATTTGCTGTAACATTAATAACGTAGAATGACTTATCATATTCATTCAAGAACTCATTTACTATCTGACAAGGTTCATTCATATACATAAACCATCCATGTTCTATGTTAACCGTGTTAAGATAATCAGGTATTGATATCTTTGTTGGTTTGTTACCAAAGATACCACTAGAACTAGATATATACTCGATGAGTATATCTATTAACGGTCGTTGTTTATCGTAATAAACATAAGGATTAATTGGATAATGATAGACATCGATGATATCTTTTGGCTCATAATTCTCTGGTATACATACTTGTTCTCGTAATGTGACATCTGGATATGCATTTAAATTCTTATATCTAACGTGAATAAATCCATCTTCAATGCTTACTGCTCTCCATACACATCTAGTATTTATTTTTGATGGATCGAATGCTGAATAAACTATGCTATATGGAGTTAATCTTTCCAGTCCAGAAATACAATCACTATCATAGATAATTACTTTGAAATCAATCATAGGATCAAAATCTAGAAAATTAGGTATCCTTACCTCATTATATCTAGAGTTATTGTTTTTTATTATATACCATTTATGACTCTTAACTTTACGATTATTACATAGTTCATACGGGTCTTTCTTAATCATATTACATATACTTACCCATATAGACCATACATAGTTAATGTCTTGTGTTTTTGGATAGACGCGTAGTTCTATATACGTATTCCTATCATAATAACAATCGAAATCATGATACTCTTCCATATGTTGTTTTCATTTAAAAAAGTAAGCTATTTGACTAATTATTCTGACAATAACTCTTGAAACTACGCACTAATGATCTAACTACCATATCGATCATTAATGGTACTTGTTCTAATTCATTCTCTAATTCATTACAATAGGTTTCAACTGTATTGATATTTCTGTTAATATACTTATCCATGAGGAACTTAAGCTGTTTTCGTTTGCATATGGCACTAACCAAGTAAGTTGATTTGAGCTTTATTAAATCATGAGTTAATTCCATATGACTGAATGTGTTGAACTTAAGTATCATGCGTCTTAATCTTCTGAGATATTCAAACTCATTAACGTTTCCAAAATAAGCTACCGCGTTATCATACATAGTAAAATAGGTTAATATAGCTAGTCTAGCGTCCTTAACTCTTTTTTCATCTGGTTGATCTAGACATGAAACTGTTATTAATTCTCCAATCACATCTTCAAGAAATGATTCCATATAGTTAACTGCTATTTTTAACTGTATTTCCTTAGGTAATCCATTTAAATTAGCTTGTTTAATTATGTCTTCTAATGTTTGATTCATATCGATATTAACTATCAAAAAAGTATGTTTTCTATTCAAATCATATGCTTCTTATTAACTATGTCAATGAATATACAAAATCTCCTCATCGTTAATTGCATTTTAATTTCTCCAAGTTTTGGTGTAATAGTTTCTAATTCCTGTTGAAGAAGATTAATATAGAAATCATCGCTCTTATGTTTATATTTTTTGAATTTATCAGTCAAATAGATATACCTCATTTCATAATCACGAGCTTTTGCATTGGTATTAGCTAATAATATGTATTTATTCACAGTCATTTCTGTATGAGACTTCATTTCATTAGTCACATATTTTAATATTTTTGATACCTTCTTAAACTCTAAATCATCTCCATAGTCGAATCTTGCAGTTAATAATTCATATTCTAATTGTCTTAAATTGGATAAATATACATAAGGTTCTTGTACAGATAACACTTCTGCAAGTAGTAATTCAGCGTTATAAAGTATATGATATAAAGTTATTTGGAAATCAATAAATTTGTCCATATTTTGAGCTCAAAAAGTAAATTTAGTGTAGATTCATTCTCTACATCTCTTCAACTAAATCGATCAAGTCTTGCTTCCATAAATCAACAGCCGTTTTCTTCATAAATCTCTTCAGTTCTAATTCTTTCTTAGATATCTGACTAGTTAGTTCATCTATCTTATATTTAGCCACAGAATCAATACTCATTGTAGTTATGTAATCATAATTGTTGTTGAACTTATCATATTTCTCTTTTTCCAGTAAATCTATGAACTCCTTCCTATTTTTCTCTTCTAATTTATATGACTTGATGTTCTGACAGAACCTCAGTTTATTCTTCAGTTTAAGTATCTCTAACTTCATTAACTCTATTAAATGGTTGTATCTACGTTTATATAAGTCCATCCGAACATCGAACCACTCTCTATATAGTTCATAGATATTTTTGAATCTATGTGGATGGGATTCATGATCAAAAGCAACCATGTTTGTTTTCTTAACATCTCTAAATAGATCCAACATAGACGCTATATCTGATTCTTCCATGTCGGAAGTCACTTTATCAGGATTGAATGTTAGAATAAACTCGAATGAATCAACATCATCGTCTTTCTTCTGTTTCTTTGATTTCCTTGCAGCCATGTTAACATACTCTCTTAATGTCCCGTTATCTATTAATTCATTCATTTTTGACCTGAATTCATCAATAGACATACCTACAGGTATCTCATCAACTCTGTATGTTGTTGTATTTATCTTATCAACATTGCCTATAAATGTCCATGAATCTAAGTTATCTACAACAATACCTTTAAAGTTGCGACACCATGGAAGTATTTTCATTTTTGGATCTGCCTTTCCAGTATCCAATTCATTATATATGATTCTAATTAGATCGTTAGGATTAAACATTGGAATTGTTGTGCTCCAACCTGTTCCGATACCAGTCGCTCCATTTACCAACAACATTGGAATAATTGGTACGTAGAAAACTGGTTCGACAGGTGAGTTATCTTCAATTTTTGTAGTTAATAACTCGTCATCTATCTTTGGATATATTAATCTAGCTAATTTTGATAAATATCCTGCAATATACCTAGGTGCTGACGCGTCATCTCCAAGTTTATTTCTGCTTCCAAATTGACCATCTTTTTCTATTAATGGAATGTTATTTGAACCAACGAAATCTTGTCCCATTCTTGTAATTGTATCATTCAAAGAGCTATCTCCATGATGATAACTTGCAAAGTCAGCAACTTTTCCAGTTATTTGAAACACTTTAGTTGATGTTGATGCTTTTTCCTTAGACATATTAAAGAATGTGTAAATAACCTTCCTCTGCGATGGTTTCAAACCATCTATTGCAGATGGTATCGATCTCTCACATGTATCATAAGAAGCTAGTGCTAAATCTATATCACAGAAATCATCGAACGTTATCTCGTCTTTATCTCTGGGTAAATAACTCGTATCATCAACGTTTGTGATCCAAATTTTCCTCAAATCAGCATATGAAACTATTCTATCTACACGTTTCTGTTCCTCAATACTATAATATAAATCTGGAACACATTCACTCTTCTTGAATTTATCATCGGAATAAGCTAATTTAATGTTCAGTGATGTCTTATCAGTTGCACAATCAATATGAATCAAGTATCTATCAAAGTCCTTGAAGTATGTTTCAATATCGTTATCAGTGTTACCTCCAAGTCCCTTAATATACTTTGTTATTAACTTAGATGTATCTATTTTCTTACCGTCGATTTCTATGTATCCTTTTTTGAAATCTTGATTGAAAACATTCAAATTATAATAACATTTGACAGGATAACTTGATTTAGGTACATATGGTTTCATATAGACATTAACGACTGGCGTAATGAACTCGTAGAAGAAGTCAGGCATCAACATCAATTCCTTGAAATATTGATAGAAGAAGTTAATAACCAAACCCATAATCGAAGAGCCATCATAATCTGCATCTTTACAACAAACGATTCTTTGATATCTTAATGACTTCGTGTCTTCATACTTCTTTCCGTCAACTAAACCAATAGCTTGTTTCAAGTTAGTTAACTCTACATTCTGAAGATATTTATCATTCGTTGACTTCAATGTGTTCAAAACCTTTCCTCTTAATGCAAATGATCCATAATATTGTTCACCGAGTATCTTTATACCTCTAGTACATAGAGTTTGAGCAGAATCTCCTTCACATATAAACAATGTACATACATGATTCTTGTCAGTACGTTGCGCTAATGGTTTTCCAGCCTCTTCTGCATCTCTAAGTTTATCTATGTTAGTTATTCTTGAACGTTGTGTCTTCTTATTTTTCGACTTAACTTTTGACTTCTCGAAGAAATCAATTATTCCGTTTTCTTCAATGAATCTATCTAACTTAGGTTTATTTAATGAAGGTACTTCTAATGTATCATTTGATAGAGCCGTTTTTGCCTGTGATGAGAATGCAACACCAGGTATTATGGCATAAACTGCAATAGCCAATCTAGCTGTTATTGACTTCACCGATATAGGTTTCTTGAGTTTACTCTGAATTGCTTCGACGATCTGATTTCTGATTAGATCTACATGTTGTCCACCTTTATAAGTCACAACGTTGTTAACATATGAAATCTTATCTATTTTTAATGGACTAAAACCATAAGCTATCTTCCACTGTTTGAATGTTCCAATACATGGCTGTTCTTCCATATCTATAGCATCATCGTGTAGTCTCATGTGATTGTTAGCAAACTCTAAGAAATTAAGTCTTGGAAGGGTCGTTCCATTAATAATAAGATTAACACCTAGATGAGAATAATCATAGACTCTTTTTGCCAATATCTTTAACATATCTCCATTCAAGTCTTTAAACTCTGAATCTTTATCTATCTTTGGCCAATCTGGAATGAATGTAACTTGAACGTATTCATCCTTTGTTTTCATCTTCGTTATCTTTGGTTCTTCAATTATATCATTATTATTTCTCATTGTTTGCTGATACTTACTACCCTTGTTCCCGATTTCTACAGAGAAGTACTTAGAGAATATGGAAGTCAATTTAGCTCCAAGACCATTCAGACCACCAGTAGTTCTTGTCTTCTCATCTTCCACATTATAATTAGATGAAGATCTCAATACTGTAAAGAGTATCTCAGGTATATATTTATCTGTCAACTTCGATTCCACTTCCATTCTTCGTTCATAAGCTTTGTCAGATTCATTAGGAAGTCTATCTTTAGGTTTATATTTCTCAATAGGAATTGAAGGTCCATCATTCTTAACCCTAATAGCCATTTCTTTGAATCCTTTCACATCAATGAAATCAATCCATATGTTTTGAAGTTTCAGTGTCCGCGCTAGGTTATCTATAGCATTGACCAGTATCTCATCAAACAGTTTAATTAGACCACAATTAAACTTAACTTTCTCATACGTCAACTTATCATTTACCCAATCATATAAATACATAGGTTGAGTTGTATTGTTCACATCTCCTAACCACATATCTTTCCTAGTAAGAACATGAGCATAATCATCTTTAACTTCGTAATTTGACATAATATAACGTATATAAAAAAATAGGCTGCGTTATTCCATTGGTATACGTCCGCGTATAATAAAATTACTTACATGTAATAAGTATGTTGATTTTGAGATCCATAAACTTCTTCAAATCGATCTGCTAGGAACTTTGATATACTTCTTAATTGACAATAAATTAAGAAGTGCTCATGCTTATATAAATCAACTATTGATTTATATGGTAAATATTTAAATATATGGTTATCTGTTGAAATCATACATAAACATGTGAACTTTATAGCTGAATCATTAGGCCATTTTAAGTCATATACACATGTATTATAAACATCTTCTAAATTAGATTCGCCACGCTTATACTTGAAAAATAGTTGATATTGATCCATTAGTTAAGGACTAAATTTCTTCAATTTGATTATTATTAATAACAACTCTATAGTCTTCTGGATGTATAACTATATCCTCATTATCTTTTCTAGTTATAAATCCAATACTAATTAATCTATTTCCTTGTTCATTATTATGAAGTCTCATCTTGTATAGATATCTTACGTCAGGAGCTATTACTGTATAGTCACGAGCATATTTATCTGGTAACAGGAATGTTGACATCGATGTAACAACCATCTGTTGTCCATAAATCTCTAATACATTTCCTTTATCAGTATATTTAACTCCCATACGTTCAAGTTCATCTTTTACAGGTTTTAATTTAGACTCATCGCTTCCATTATTATTGAATTCGACATTAAATTCCTTAACTAAATCACGAGATATTGACTTAAAATCATCAGCTCCAAGAAGTTTATAATTCTTCTTCTTTGTATCTAAATTCATCATCAATACATCCTCATTACATGTCATTTTAAATAAAGGTATGAAACCGAGTATGTCTTTTAATGATTTAATATCTGTACGTTTAATACCATTAATTGCCACAGCAATAGGGACAAGGTATCTATATTTCTTGTATATAAGTGGAACTGATTTAGATAAATAGACGTCCAATGTTCTTACTGTCGAGTTCAAACATTTCTCGATATTGAATTTTAGAAATCGTACGTCGGTATAGACTTGAAAATTCTTATTGAATTCATACATAAGTTCATGTTCATCCATCGTATAACCAACTTTTAAAAAATAAGCTTGTTAACTTATATGTCCTTTAGCATAAGGGTCGGAATATAAACTTCCGACTCATTAAAACATGCTGTTAAATAATCGTCATTAGTATAGATATATGTATATTTATTTTCATTCAACCTATTGCTTGTTAATGATAATGCTGAACAAGAAAGAACATCTAATAAAGCTAAATATGGCAATATAAATTTAGATTCGTTATCTTTGACTTCAATACTGATATAATAAACGTTTTGAAAATCATCTCTTGTTATTTTTATACTTCCATATTCATTCTCAAAACTTCTATGCTTTTTTAAATCATTCAACACGTCTTTACCTATATAGAAACTCTCAAATAAACCTGAGATGGTCGATTTAGTACAACGATATGTGATTGACATACATTCCCATTAAAAAAGTTATCTTTGTTCAGGCGTTTACAACTTTGATGGGTCAATTGTTATGCCATATTTCTTTAAAATCTCATTAGCGGACTCAATTCTGAGACCTTCACCAAGCTTCATAATTTCAACTAAACAAGCCTTTAGCTTATTGTTTTCACCTTCAAGAACTTGTTGCTTCTCTGACTCTATTTTTGGGCCAAAAGATTCAATTAGAATATCATAAATTCTCTTCTGAGTCAATTTCATGCGTTCATATTCTTGACTTGCTTCGGACAGTTTATTCATCGCATCTGTAATGCCGTTCATTGATCTGTAATAAAAATAGTCGAAAACGAAAATATAATCTTATTTTCCATATAGTTTCTTTATGATCTTATTCGTGACTGTATTTTGAGAGAATAACTTTGGATACTTCTGTTTCATGAGATCTATTGTTTGTTCTCTTATATATTCATCATCATATAATCCAATTAAATCTCTATTAACAAGATGATGATAAACATGGCCATCTATTTGAATCCAGCCGTTAGGTTTACATTGGCCCATTTCTTTGCGTCTAATTGGAATACCAAAGTAATCCAAAGCATATTTATTTCCATTCTTAATTTTCGAATTAAACTCTTCAAGTTCTTCATTATCAAAGTAATCTTCTATGTCGGTGTTTTTTGATTGTGACATGAATTGATCAATCATATAGTTAGTATAAACTGACATCTATATTTCTATAAAAAAGTAACTTTGAACTTACTTCTTCGCATTCTGTGCAAGCATATATGAGAATACAGGGAACCCTGTTTCAACTGCCTTGAGGATATAATATTGGCCTCCACACACTATAAAGTTATCCATAAACTGTTGTGCTTCTGGTGTTAACTCAACATTACTTTCTCTAACTCTAAGCGGTGTCCTTGTTGTCGACTTCCACATCCAATATTTCTGTTCATAAATCAATACAGCAAGAGCTGCGATGTCGCTTAAATTCTTAGCTATTTTCTCTTGATCCTTCTCTTTGAATAACTCTAATTGGATATAAATACTCAATAAACGAATCATAATATAGAAAGTTCTAATTAAGAAGAAGTAACATAAAACAAGATGCGGTGAATAACATTTTAATGTATTTGCTAGAAGGATCTCCATTTGTCCGAATGAATCAAGAGTTGTTTTATCCTTATATAAATATGATGAAGATAACATGTCATTAAGCTCCTTGTATGTATAGTGATCGATATTAAAGATCATGTTCTTGGATTGTGGATCTATATTGAATAAGCTCTCATAGAATAACTTCCAAGAACGATATAAAGTCCCGGTTTCCGCTTGAAGATTTTTCATATCCTTGAGATAAGGTCCACAAGCTTTCAAGAAATCGGCTCCAATAGTTATCTCTGGAACCTTTAACATTCTCTCTATATTGGTAGTAAGTAAGATCTCTAACTTTCCAAGAATGGATACAATGAACCTATGATCGAAGATTGTATTCCCCTTATCCTTATGTTTCCCAATGAATTCCAGTATTTTGCTATCTAATCCTTCTAATTTGAAGTCTGTGTTTTTAATATTGGCAAACTTAAAATCAAAGAGTTTATTACAGTGCTTTAATATAACCATGGTTTCAGGCACTGAATGAAGCATTGGTTCGTGAGGTATATCAAATGTTTTGTAGTTACTATAGTCAGTTATACCTCTGATGAATGAGTTTGTGGAAATTGGTTGTTTTGTCTCAGCTTCAATATGAATATTTTCATCAGCAACATATAAAGAACTCATCAGTAAATTTGAATAACGTTTATAGAAATCAGTTTCAGGAGTTAATTCTTCAATAACGAATGTATATGTCTCATCATTCTTAAGTACATCATTAGCTTTATTTTTTGCTTGCTTTACGAATCTTTCAGCATTCTCCTTCATTCTATTTTCTAATTCTTCCTCTGTTAACTTCTCAGTCTTATTATTTGATACAACTATTTCTGCATCAATACCTTGTATTGTAGTCTGTCCAATGTGTCGATTGCCCTTATTTTCTTCAACTTCCTTCTCTAAAATAGGCTCTGGATCAGCTACATCTTCGTATGTCGATATCGAACTCTCTTCATCAAGATCAATTTCATGTTTTGATGGTTCAGAATCCTTGGATGGTTCATCGTATTCGTGTTCAGATTCATGCGAATTATCATCTTCACCTGATGCTTCTGAATCAATAATGTTACCATTCTTGTCGAATTTAAGTTCTTGAATCAACTCTTCATTCTCTTTTTCGACTTGTTCTTCCTCAACATCAGCTAACAAATCATCGACTTCTTCTAAATCAATCGTCTGTGGTCTGTTCGACATTTAAAACGAGTCTAAAAATATAAGATTCGAAAATAACCTCTATTTTTCTCAAAATAAATAACATATTATATTGCCAATAATTTGATGTTTTAATCAGTATGTTTACGCCATGATCTCAAACATCGTCGAACCTTAACTTTTATATTGAACATACAAGGGCTTAAATTAAAATATAACCAATGCAACAGACTCATCTATATTAACAGATAAAATCTTCATCATCTGAAGTTTCATGTGATTTTATCTTTCTGGCTTCTTTGTTAGTTATATAATGTTTATATCCTTTTACCATCACAAATGATCCATTACGATCACATCTAATTGTTTTACCATCAAAAACTCTACCAACTAAATCATCATCCTCATACATTTCATCATCATAATCTTGATCTTCCTCATATGATTGTTCATATGGGAAATCGTTATAATCACTAGAAAAGCTCAATGACATTAATTTAATGTGCCGAAATCTTAAAAAAATTAGTTATTCATCTTACTTTACATAGGTATAATCTAAACGAGCGAGACCATTTGGAATAGAATATGGAAGTTCTGAAGCAGTTAGATATACATAAACCGTATCTTTATCTGGTATAGATAGCTTAATTTCATTACTAAACTTAATAGTTATTTGTGGAGACATGTCTCCATAATCAGGTTCATAAGAATGCACTTGGTTGCTTGTATCAGAGCGGCTAACTACATTTTCAATATCTTTGTTCGTTACTGCACAAGTATATATAACTGGAGGTAATAATAGAGATAATGAGCTAGTGAAATTTATTGTACTCGTGGAAAATGCATTAAATATATATGAAGTCAGCGAACTTGATACTGTAGTTCCTCCCTTCAGGCTTATTTTATAATCGGTCGTATACATATTATAAGCACTTGTAAGTGAGCCATTGAAAGGTATTTCTGTATAGTTGTATGTTTTAATAAATGGTTTATCATTTGATGTGATATCTGTTTTCCAACATGGAAGACCAATCCTCGATGCTATATTAATATCATTTTCACGATGTTTGAAATTTGAATTAGGAATACGTGCATTCAGATATGTAAATTGTGATATTTTATATGTAGATTCATTTATTTCTATTGTTTTTGCATCTGAATCATAAACATATAAATCTGGAACATACACATAACGATCTATGCTTTGTTTATATTCAATCTTTGTGAAATCATTGACATATGGAAGTACATCTTTGTTTGATTCAATGAATATTAAATTTCCAAGGTTACTAATTATACCATCGTTGATTTCAAATGGAGATATAGAATCATCATTTAATGTCTGGAAATAAGGATCATTAAGTAGAGCATCGGTATTTCTTACTTGAACAATTGTATCGTTATCGGCTTCAATATAAACCGTTTCTCTATTTAGAGCTTGAATGAAATCCATCTTATCGGTTAAAGTAGAATTAGTTAAGTATTTATCGTCATGGGCTCCAAATGTAGCTTCAAATTTAAGCGCCGATTGACTGTATGCTAACTGAATATATTCTCCTTGATCTAGATATATGTCGTCTTGTATTTCGATTTGGTTAACTCCGGTGTTAGTTAGTTTATATAACACGCCAACAAGTGTTCCTTTAATGATATCTAGGTTATATGTTTTACTAGTTGCCTTTCTTGACATAACAATATCTCCAATAGAATAAACTCCATTCCCATCTATTTTGATTGAGTCTTTATTAGCAGTTATAACTGTGTTTAGTTTAATCATGTCTTCTGATTTAAATTCTATGCCTGTTTCTCTTAATTTTCCATCGCTTTTGTAGATATTATATTGCACAGATGAAACGGTAGTGCCCTCAGTTAAATTAGCCTCTAATAACCCAGCATATAAATGCATTTTACGTAGACGTATATCTGGATTAGGTCCATTAGTTTCTTGAGTTAAATATTGTAGGGCTAATCTTAAGCTATCTGCTAAGTTGGTTATTTTTGTGTCATTAGTTCTTGTCAAAATATAATGTAACGGCTTTGTTTCCATATCTATTGTATCCACGTTTGTTAAATCGTCCCTTATTCCAAGTTCCAGTAAGAAGTTAAAATAGTTTTTAAATATTCCATCGTCCTCAGGTATTGTATCGAATTCTGAATAAACACTCGCTATTGGCTGTAATACTGAAATAACTTGTTCAGTAAACCAATCTACACTATCATTCTGAACATTGGTTTGGACAGCATCTATTCCATGCGAATGATCGTAATTATTATAAGCAACAGTCTTATCTTCAGCATTCATGCCAGCTTGAGCTCTACCAAATAGAATATGAAAGAGGAATTGATTCAATAAACGGTCTAACCACATTATGGCCAATACCCTGATTTTTTCCTTTATATTATCAAATGTATATATTGATGTATCATTTTCAATTAGATTGCAGACGTTATCAATAAATGGGGCATCTATCTCATATATATTTAGTGCAATGCATGCATTAATTATAACTGTCTTTGTGTATGGAAATTTAGTTGAATTTAGAATTGATTCACGATATGCAACTATGAAATTATAAATCAAGTTTATAAGAGCATATCCTAATGAATGCCATGTTCGTAAGAGATTGAATTCGCGTATTTCTGTTAAGGAATCTGGCTTTATATTAAAATATATGTCAGTGATAAGCTTTCTTTTTTCTACACCTCCTATAAATATATCCATATCTGTTTCGAATATACCTGTGACTCCGTTATGTGTAATTCTTGTTAACATATCGAAATCACGATTAATGTCTTTATCATCAACATAATTTAAAATGGATTTGTTTATACCATTTCTTATCATATTGCTATCATTGATACCATAATATATTTCGAATAAACCATCTTTATTACCATAGTTTGTGCTATTCCATCTATATGAATCAAGGATAGTACAATATGTATCATAAATATTCTTTTTCGCGGGGTAATGTTCATCATCAAGTGCGGGTATATCGTTATATAATGTTTCTTTATAAGCCAGTAATGCATCTATTAATATCTGAAAGTTACCTTGTTTGCCATTTATTAATTTATTAGTAAAGTCAGATCGATCTCTGAATATATACTTATCATCGATCTTAATGTAAAAATCATAATGATTAAGAGCCAATTTCAGAGAATTAAATATATCATAATCTCTATACATTATTAATGTGTATGGACGAGTGAAATTATAACTTTTTCCATAGTTATTTAAAGCATTAATTAATACATTATACTTACCATTTTTATTTATCTCTGGATAACGGCATTCTAATGTATCAGCTAGTGCATTTGATATAGAAAATGGTCTTGTTACTGTACCTGTATATCTATATTCTATATAGAGATTTCTTACTACGTTAGCATTACTGAATAAACAATTGGCTGCATTTCTTAATTGTTGATTGATTTCAGCAATGATTTCTTCACGTGTTTTATAGTTACCAGGTGATAAATAAAGACTGCATAAATGGAACTCGTTATCTGGAGCATGAGATGTAAAATATGGATTCAAGTTAGAATTAATAACCACCTTTCTTAACCATCTAAGACAATTACAGTTATAATTAATATTCATGAAGTTGTTTGGAATAGTTAATTTATCCAATATAACCTTTGAATATCCATCTTTCTGTGTTAATTTAAAAACAGGAAGATCGTAGTTATATATATCTGAGTATACATGTTCAGTCGTCATTTCAAATTGATTAAATTTTATCAATACTGAATAAAGACCATGGAGTGTATTTATTTACAATCCAGTGCTCGTTTTAAAGAAGAAGGCGCTAGGTCATGTACAGATATATTTACAGCAGATGCAGCTGGTAATATTAAAATAAATGGCAAAAACGAACTGTTTACAATATTCACCACTAGTGATATAGATAGACATATAAATGAGTTACAGACGTATGCAAAAGCTAATAAACTCCATTTATCTGGAGCATTTGTTATTGCTGTTTACAATGATGGAATTGAGTATCAGGTTATTCATGTTTCCAACAGTACAATGAAAAAAGATGATGTTGATGCAAAGATATCTACGTCTAAGACAGATAAACCAAAGAAAAAGAAATCACTAACCGTAGATGAAAAATTAGCTTTAATAAAGGATTTCTATAAAGAGCATTCATCTTTCCCTAAGCCTTCTGATACACATAAAGGCTTCAAAATCGGAACATTTTGGGCTAATCTAGAAAAGAATAAAGATGTATATGAACGTATAAAGAGAGAAGTGGAATAAACACAAGAAGCTTCTTTTTTTAAACGATTCAAATGGATACTGAGATAACATCTATTATAGACGCAATTAATGACGATGATTACCAATCTATGAAGAAGTTGTTTACTAAGAAAGAGATTAATGAAGAAGTTTATTCTCTTCTGTTGCTAGAGTCTTATGATGATCAGAAATTACAAACGATCTTTCTTGTAGAAGCAATGAATATCGTTAAGGATATGATAAACAGATTGACAACCGTCAATGTTAAAGAAATCGATTTATCGGCACTCTATCCAGATATTATCGAGGGTAAGGAATACCCATGTTCTGTCTTTGACAACTTGAATTCTCAAAGAAATAAACATCTGGCAAAACTTGTTGAAGATTTAAAACTTCAGAAAACATATGCACCGACTGCTAACGAATTAATTGCCATGAGATATCTCGAGCTTCATCATACCGATGAAGTTAAATTCGATTTAGAAGTACCAATAAAGAGTGTGGAAATCGTATATTGTAGAGAGCCATTTAAGTTCGTAGAAGTTGCTCAACGTGGATATGGAACTAATAAATACTGTAAGTTCACATTCAATATCAATCAAGTTCTAGAACATAAATACAGAATAAATATCGAATATCCTTCCACATATGCAATTTCAGAACAAGAAACGCGTGATGGTATGCTTAATCTTCTCTGTAATAAGACAAATCAAACAGACATCATGGTCGATGAAATGAAAAAGAAATTCGAAATTGAGAGGATTTATAACAACATGACAGAATTATATACTAAACTCGAAGGATTAAAAACATCTATTGATGAAAAGGAGTCTCATCTTTCTGAATTAAATTCCAAAATATCTTCTGCGGAAACTGATTTAGACACATTAACACAACAAGTTTCTGATTTAGGAGCAACTGTTGCTGAGTTAGAGATGAAAAAAGAGAATCTTCAAGAGATAGCTGACAAGAAAGCTGATATTGCTAAAGTGGAAGCATTAATACAAGAATTAGCGGAGAAACACAGTAACTATAATCATCTCATGAAAGCGCTTGATAGAGCAGAATATTATGAAAAGAACAATCAAGAAATAAAAATCTGGAAACGTTGCTATGTGAACGTCAAAGAAATAACACAAAAACTTAAGCTCGGTGAGGAATCTCTTAATCAAAGAAGAGAAGAATTTGAACACGAAATGAACGATCGTAGGCGTGTTTTCGAAACTGAAATGGAACTGGCAAAAAAGAACTTCGAGGAAGAAATAGCATCAAGAACTGAGATTATTACTAAACGTGAAAACGAATATGAACAGTTGAAGAAGAACACAGATACTGAGAATCAAGTCTGGAAACAGAAGCTTGAAGACGAGTATCGTAAACAGATTGATGCTTATCCATTATTAACCGAAAGAGTGGAAGCTTTAATAGCTGAGAATGAAAAATTAGCGGCAGACAAGAAGGAACTTGAACGCAAGACCACTAAGCTTGAAAATGCTCTTGATGTATTAAAGAGTTCATGGCGTTAATAAATCTGTGTTAATCCTTCGGCATTCAGAGTTTGCATATAAACATGCAAACACAGCATTAATCTAAAGATTAAGACGCAACATATAGCCTATCGGCATTCAGAGTTTGCATATAAACATGCAAACGCAGCATTAATCTACATCTTCCAGATGATTTTGATCTATTTTTTGTATCAGATTCTGATACTTTTTCATTACAGTCATAATTAATGGATTGCTGTCACTATCCGTTAGAAATTGCCTATTTGGAATTAACGTATGCAAACATTCAATTCGAGCATCATCTATTTTTGTATACAGTTCCTCTAAATTTGGTCTTCTAAGATATGTCGACTCCAGTATTTGTAGCTCTAATTCATCAAACATAAGTTCTATTTGTTGAAAACACATCGTATCTATGGCTATCTGAGTTAATATTTCTGATTTAGCCATTAATAATTTAGATACATAAACATCGATGAAATTGCTTTTTAATTTGGCGCATGCGCATTCATTTTTAATGTCAATACATTTAAGAAGGAGTCTTGTTTGATCTGCTGCAAATGTGTCTGATTTATAAATGAGTTTCATCGATTCATATTCAATTGTTTTGATCATAACATCTCTCCATAATAGTTCTAGGTATTCAATTTCATCTGCACTAGCTCCATATTCTTTTGATTTCTTGATTAAATAAGATATAGACATTTTCATTATCTATGTGTACAAAAATAGGCTTCTCATCCTTTGAAAAAGGAGTATTCAACATTACTTCTTAGGCATATTTGCAACTAATTGTTCCACTATACGTTTAAGTTCAGAAACTTGTAGCTCAAGAACTGTACATCTACGTTCTAACTCTGGAATAGCATTGTTGGTTGTGTATTGAGAGTTATATGTTGGGTAATATGTGTTTACAGGTTGTTGAGGTGCGTTGTTCGCAGGATAATTTATTGGATAATAATTAGGGAACATACTCATTTATGACGCATAAAACAATAGTTATAAAGGTCTTGGAACTCATTAAATTTAGTTTGTATTAACGTTATTAAATTACTATCGTTAATATACATTGTACAAAGTTCGTCTCTTAACTTCGTTGCTGTTCGATATATCTCTTCATATCCATGAAAACCAACACAGTAATGGAAATATATTTGCATCTTCAATTCATCAAATTTATATTTCACGTACAATTCATCCACTGTTAATCGTTTTAAATAATCAAGGTTTTCAATCATTCTATTTATGAAGTCTCGTTTATTCACAGGTGTGACTTTAATTGCATCTTTCCAATCATTTAAAATTAATAATGCGAATGCTTTGACATCTCTGTATCCTGCTTCAAATTCTTCATTAGATAAATAATTAAGAGCCAATATATCGTGATATAATTGTTCGCTATAACATTCATACCACATATTCATAAGTTTCTTTATTCGATGCCGAGGACATTTAAATATATTCATTTCATCGATCATATCAATCAATGGTTTCATTTCCATTCATTCATTTAAAAAAGTAAATCACTTGATGTTTAATACATCATATTATCCTTCTTAGATACTTTATTTTTACGTAGTATAGTTTCTAGCATTCTGACCATCGAAGCATCCATTTCGATCATACGGATGTTGTCAAGTATTGCTCCAATAGTCTTCCTGAGAATTTCTAATGGAAGTCTATCTAAAGGAGTTCCTTGTATATAAAATTGGATGTGTTTATTGACTTTAGAAGGATCTGTTGTGAAGAATATTTGTTTGCAAACAGGTATTGTAAACTCACTATAGAACTGAGTATCATCTATAAATTTATCATCTTTATGTTTGTATCCTGTGAATACAAGGTTCTTTTCAATGTTTCCACATGTTTCTTCTAATGACGCACATAATCCGGCATATGTTGGGTCGTCTAAATTTTCGGACAGAATGCTGTGAACATATTTAAATATTATCGCTGTCAGATATAATAATCTTGTTATGAATTCATTAATCTTTTTAATGATTGGTTTAAATTCTGTTATATCAGTTACAATATTCATACGCTCATCTATAAATACATCATTAACTAATCTTGGAACAAATTCGTCCATTTCTTTAATTTTATCATTGTACCATGCCCATATTTTGTCAACCGAGAAATATTTAATGAATGCTTCTATATCTGTATACAAATTCTTAAGTTCTGTCTGTATCGTTTCCATGATGTTGGAATCTTAAAAAAATAGATTTAGTTATGCTCTTTAGACTCTTCCCCTATCTATAAAAGCGGATCAGTTGAGTTCTCATCATGTTTATATAGATTCTTCTACCTGTTCAGAAGTTACAGGAGAATTTGGTGGAACTTCATTTATTTCAGTCAATTCCTGTGGTGTAGATTCTTCAGCAACTGGTTCTGGAGGTATATATTCGCCAATAACATATTCTTTTGGTTTGATGGCTATCAATGTTTCTATTTCTATGTCATTTTTGTAGCTTCCATCTTCAAATACAATAACAGCGGGTTTATGTTTAGGAAGTGTATTATTTTCCTTAACCACACTATTGACTATCCTTTGTAATCTAGTCATTGGGAATGTTTTACTAAGATATATTCTGAAGAATGGTTTTGCCTTACCTATTTCAAAACGATCAAGATTTGAAATAAACAATCGTTCATATTGCCAGTTCATAATTGGTAACTGTATTTTCCTATTGTTAATGGCTTCTTCTATAGATACATCTAGAAGTTTACATCCAAATGCAAATAAATCTATCATATCTTGTATATTTGGATTATTGAAAATACAATTGATTTCAATAGCTTTATGAATCTTGTTTATTTCAAGACGTTGCTTATGCAAATAAATAGTTAACTGTGAAAGCGTATCCATTTATAAATCAATTAAATAACCTTTTATTTACTAAAAATGAGTGAACTCGATTCAAAAATACATGATGTAGACTTTGTATTCAGAGGAATTACAAATACAGCAGATCCAAGATATAGATATGCTATGTCAAATGCATTAATTAATCCTGTTCTTTCTACATTAAATGAAAAAGTAGTTAACAATATTGAGAAGAAGTTCAAAGATTTAGGTATTTCATGCCAATTTATTTCAAGTATGAAAACTTGGAATCCTAGTATTCTTAATGCTATTTCTCTAAGCTTAGATGTTACAAAGTCTAATATAGCCGAGATTAAGTCGATGATGAATGAATTAGGAATTAATGGAAACCTTATTCTTAATTGCCAAAAAGAATTGCCACAAGCTGATGCTGTGAACTATTTCAAGAGTATGGAGGATACATACACAGGTACACTCACAGTATTGCGTAAAAATCAGTCTATTATTAAAACCGCAAAAGAAATTATTGATGGAATGAGTGCACTTAAAGTACCTTATTTCCCAACAGATAAGTTCTTATTTGGTTCAAATTCATGGGCTGAAGAAGGTGTCGCTATATGTCAGAAGGTAAATGAAAAATCAAATACATATAGAGAATGGAATCAATTAATAGTTGATATTCCTGGATCACATTTAATTAATTACTGTGCCAATGAATACACTGTTCCTATTAATTATACAGAAAATGGAACAGCGAAAACTCATAATGTGAAAATACCAGATGTAACATCAGATATCGCTGTATTAAAACGTTGTCAAGAAGCTATTAAATTACTTCCTGAGAAGATAATTAACATGTTAAAAACATATCCTGCAGTTAATGGAAAAGCTGATGCCAATTGGCTTCTTGCCAATATTAATAAAGCAGTAGCAAATCAGGAAATATGGTTAGCTGAAGCAGAACGCGCTAAAAAAGAGGCTGAAGAAGCCGAGAAAGCTAAAAAAGAGGCTGAAGAAGCAAAAGAACATGGAATGAAGGTCTTTATTGTAGTTGGTATAGTTGTTTTCGTAATGATTATGTTTATAGTTATTTATGCTGGTATTTCTAAGTCTAAATCATATCAACCTATGTATGTTCAAGAACCCATACAACCTATGTACATGCAACAACCTATTGCTCAACAAATGCAACCTATCATGGTTCAACCAGTAGTTGCTCAACCGCAGATGCAAAAACAAGTCTACATGGATGTAAACCAGCCAATTCAATACCCACAAACATATATGTAATTCATTTTAATGTGAACGATCTGTATTCTAATTCTATATTCTTTATATTTTTGTATATATAACCAGTATTTACAATTCCTATACTGTTTATAAATAGATCTAGATCATTTATCTTTACAAGTATTGATCCATTATTGTGTCCATTAACATATTTATTTAGTTCTAATTCCTTTATATCAAATTTATCACAACTCATTGCAAATATAATTGGATAATTTATGTGTTGATCATATCCATATCGAGGTATTAACCATACATTTCCACGTTCTAAATCTATACTTCCAATAGATAATGCCAGTATATTTTTAAACCATCCTAATTCCATACCAATTATAGGTTTATCAGTACTTATACCATTTATAGCCAATAATTTAGATATATCAGATAACCTTCTAGATATATCTGACAATGCTTCTGCTACTAATACAAAACCTTTAAAACATGAATATGCGAACTTTATTCCTGAAACAGCTACCTCATATAGATTAATCATTTGATATTGAATTTCTTTAAAAAAATAAGCTTAATATGGTGATTATAACGTACTTTCGAAGTGATTTGACATGTAGTGTATGTTTTCTTTCTCAAAGAGTTCGTTCTCAAATTTCCAGGAATATGTGACTTCTGGATATGGATTATATTTGCCTCCAGTAAATTGAGTAGAAGGGACTTTTGATGAGCTTACATACAGAAATCTATCTCGTTTATTTAATTCAGTATCGTTGCTTGAACGTCTAATTCTGCCAGCTATTTGAACTCTAGTAGCCTGAGAATATGGAAATTGAGATACAATTCCCCATGTAATAACCTCATTAGAGAAACCTTCTTTCATTCTTGATATCGTAGATACAATGACCTCAGTTCTATCTAAATAGCTTCTATAATCACGTGTCTTGTATCCGACACTCATTTTCTTGAATTCGTCCATCGAAATAGACTTTTTGACTTCAATATCTGTGAATTCATCCTTCGGTAAATAGAAGCTATCTTCATCAGATGTACGTACCAATAATACATCGCACTTCAATAGTTTATGAATATATAATGCAGCCCATACTGAGAGATCTATTTTTGAGAGCATTACTATACCCTGATTTCTACGAGATATTTCAATGGATTTAAATCTTGGAACAAACTTAGGATCACTTGATTCGACATGATTAACATTCACGCCATCTCGTTTGAACTGTATATTTTTCATATAGAATTCAATAGCTCCGATTTCTCCTACAGGTTCATATTTCTGGTCACATTTATGTCTAGCTTCTATTGGAACAAAATCACGCATATCACATATATTTATTGGTATTCTTGTTATAGCCATATCTGATGTATCTCTCGTCTCATAAACACAACCAAATATTCTATCGATAACTCGAGATTTCTCTGGATAAGTAGCTGATAATGCCAACATATACGGTAGCTCAGGCCATTCTTTATTAATACAACGTAGGAACGGATATTTCAATACATTCAGGAATTCAAGATCATGAGTACCTGGTGTCTCATTAATCATAGTGTGTATCTCATCGTATATAATTAGACCAGGATGAATGTTTAATTCTGCTTGTGATTCGATCCTATTTTTATTGTTTAGATATTGTGGAGTCAATATCCATATATCTGCTTCATCATTGAATATCTTCTTCTCATTAGTTTGAACAATTAAATCTGGATATAACTGAGAAATCGTTCGTGCCCATTGATCTAAAACAGCATTTCTCGTTGATATAATTAATGTTTTACATTTAAAGAAATAAAGCAAATAAAGCGCTGCTAATGTTTTACCACTTCCACAACTAGCTTCTATTGCAAGAGATCCGTGTTTTCTTATGTAATCATTTTTGCACATATTCCTTATGGATTTCTGTACTTGAGTTAGCTTTTTCAGACCACCTTTATCAAATGGATTTGATATATGTTTAGTGATAGTTCCTTCTGGAATCTTCTTATTTGCCATATCATTACGATCGACTAATTCTGCGCGAAGTTTATTTTGAGTATGTCCATCAATTGTAACAGTAATTCTATCCTCTGATTTTCTACGTAGATAAGTGTTCACAACAGTTATAACAGTAGTTTTACTCGACATGTTAATGATTAAAAAAAATAAATTGCAGCGGATCAATTTAAATGATATAAGCCCCTTGTTTATTCTCAGACATCAATGATGCAATGTCAGAATTTCCACCCTGAAGAGCATCAACAGCTGGTGTCTCAGAAATTACTTCAACGGTCTCATCTTCTTCAATTTCTGGTTCTTCTGCTCCCCAAAGTCTGAATTGATCAAGATATTCATGATCCTCGGATTTGCCCATGAGATTAAGATGAATGAAATAACTCACAAGAATGATGATAAGAACAATGATGATAACAATAGTAACGCCTGTAATGAGATTTGTGGGGTTCTTTCCTGGTTTTCCAAATGATTCGGACATGCTAAATTTACGATCGTATAGATCGGTGGCATCACTTCCACGTACACGTCCATAGCTTTCCTTTTCACTCTTCTTAGGGAGAGATTTAGCATATTCAGCAGCATAATTCATAGGGTTATGTTGATTATCATATCCAACGCCGGTTCTATATGATGACATTTGATTTCAAATAAAAAGCATTTTCACTATATTCTGAATTGATTGAAAACTCATTTAGATTGGTACTTCAAGTCTTCCCATTTTTCTTGTTTTTGCTTTAGGAATCCACACTAAGAATGTCATTAACAAGAGGAAAGCAACTATAATAACGCATATACAAACAATAGCTGTAATCTCACCAGCCTTATGAACATGATCAGTAAATCTCTCCTTATGATCATTAGTTGAAGAAAGTCTAACTGGAGATACAGATGGTACCCATGATTTAGGGTCTTTCAATACAGATTCTACTTCCTTTTTGCCGTCATGCCATTTCTGAGCAATATAATCATCAGATGGGAAAGTTTCTACCATAACGGCATCCTTTTCAATTGGATCTGCAATTGGTGTTTGAGCCTTATTCTCCTCACCATAAATACGTCTTGATACTTCTTTCATAATGTCCTCGTCTAGATGGAGAATTCTTTCAAATACTGAAGCATGAATAAAGTCAAAATTGGGGGTTGGTTTGTCATCAGCTACAACAAACTTATTATTGCCCTTTTCTGAATTTAATTGAACAAGTTTAACAGTCTCATTAAAATTCTCTTTATTCCATCCTTTCTCAGTACCATAGGAAACTACATAGTTCATGAGATAGTAAAATAATATGAAAGGATTATTTATAGCACCTCCGGATTTGTATATTTGATCAACTGCCTTCTCTGCTAATTCTTGATTTTCTTCATTAACAGTGCCCTTTGCGATTTCAAATACAGGTTCATCAATCATATCATCAAATTCTTCAATATTATCGATAATGTCGAAGTTACTTACTTTTTTAACATCATCGCCTAATGATTTCTTTGTCATTAACCAAGATTCAAATTCTTTAACAGGATCTACCATTTTCTTACAAAATTGTTTAAGATTCCCATCATAAATTTCAGCTTTTTCAGATACTTTTTCATATACTGGAAGGTTCAATTTAAAGTTAATACACTCTGGTGGTTGAACTGTCATAACCTTCTTTGTCGAACCAATGGCGGCAAGGAATACATTAGCTTTGTCTCCCTCATATTGGAATGCCGAAGCCATTGCAAGAATAGGATAGAAAAGATCATCAGTTTCCTTGAGTTTATTAATTTCAATAGCCTTAACCGAATTAGCTAAATTTGATATATTTTCATCGGGGTTTTCCAAGAACTTAATATATTCAGACTTAACTTTCTCTTTATCAAAGTTTTCCTTGATATATAAATCATAAATCATATCACATACTGATGATGGTGTAAGGAATGATTTGGTCGTAGTATTTGGGGAATATGTGTTAGCATACTCTTGCTCAAGAAGAGTTAGGAAAATAATGTTTGAAATATACCACATTGGAATGTCAGTTCCAAAGACTTTGTGTTGTATTGTAGTTGGTGCATTCTGATACATAATTTTCAATACGTTATCCTCAAGTTTAGCCGACAGTTGCATCTCCTTACGGAAATCTTTTGAGTTATTTACGTTAATTTTGGCTTCGTAATGTTCTTTAATGCCCTTTAATTCTTCTTTATAAGTATCAACAACAGACATTTCTGCTGAAGGCATAAAGTTGGTTAATTTAGATGGTTCTATTTGATAACGTAATGATTGAGATTTATCAACAATTGGACAAGCTTGTGGGGCCATTCTAAGAGCAGATTCTCTAGCAGAGTAGTTCTGAAAAGCAAATCCTTGATTAATTTTTGAGCTATTAGTTGCCGCCCTACTATCTCTAACCGAGTAAGGTGAGTCGTAGAGTTTTACAATGCTTTCATTCAACGCAATATTTCTATTTGGATTCCACGTCATAGTTTTGATTTAGCAAAAAAGCAAGTTAATATCATTTACATTACACTAATTAACTTACCATATAAAGGATTTGGTTTTAATATTGTAGACTCTATTTCGACTATGATTAGCTCCGCAGACATCTTCGATGTTTTAATCGCATAATTCATTAATTTCACATTGTTTTCTTTACTAAGCTTAATTTCAGGTATTGGGCCTATATGTATCAACTCTTCCAGTTTATTTCTTAGTTTTTGCATATTTTCATCTGCTATAATCAAATCTATGTTTGGTATATCCGGTAACTTAGTATCAGAGTTTTCTATTCCTTTAATTACTGTAGTTCTATAGTCTATTTTTTGATTTACTTTATCATTTACTTTTGGATGAATAAGTTCTATGAGTTTATCATAGTATTTGTCATATACTTCATTAACTGTTTTCTCAGTAATACCACAGTGTTTACATTTATCTTTATTGAACTCATGAACAGTATTTACAGGACATAATTCTTTCCACCACATATTAAAGAAACCTCTAAGTGAAAGACCACTTTTCATATGTAATTCTCTTATCACTGTTTTAACATCGGTTTTGCTAGCAGATTTCTCTATCTTAGATAAATCAACAAGTTGTCCAGTATTATTAACTTCCAGGAACAATATATCCATGAGATCACCTAATTTAGATTTATCCTTTAAATATAATTGTTGAATTGGATTTCCTTTACCCTTCATATTTTGAAGAAGAAGTTGCACGGCAATATTATCAGACTCTGTATTCTTAAGGGATTCCTTGAATGAAACTATGAGTTTATAAATATGATTGAATCCATAGAAACGTTCATCACTATCCATTAATGTATTAACAATCTCTTCATCCCATCCTGCCTTTGCCCATGTTTTATTACATGTAGTTATTAATCCGGTCACGTCATCAAATGCTATGGATTTCTTTAGTTGTACATATAAACGATACATATATGTAGCGGTAAATGCTTCTAATTGTTCCATATAATTATCGCTTATTTCAAGTTCAAGTTTTTCGATAGATTTCTGAACAGCTTCTGATATTACATTCAGTAGGAAACTCTCGTACAGATTCATATCTAAAGATTGAATGAATAAGTATATTAATCTAAATTGAAGTCCATTCAGTTCAACAGTAGAGTCTTCCATATCAATAACTAAATCTGTTCCACAGTAACGACATGAGAATTTTGAGTTAGAACAAGCTTCTAAAACTTCTTTCATTGAGCGTCCTTCTGCAAGCATCAATTCATGAGAGCATATAAGTGGAATTCCATTATAACAATAATAACCATTTTCTTCATTGAGTTGAAGTTTCTTCTTCAATATATCGATATATTTACTGGGATTTCTGACTGCAAGAAGGACTTCTTTATCTACGATAGTTGGCTTAAATTGTCCAATTTCATGTGAAGGAAACAGTTTTTCAGCGTCTTTACTAGAGAGTTTATTTTCACATGTATATTTATTTAGCTTGAGATGCGTTTTTAAGTAAGGAAGTGTCATCATATATTGAGACATATAATCCTTATATTCATCAATTATACCAGAGGCTAGTTTAGAGAAGTCGTTTCTATATTCAAATGCATCCATATTAAACGTATCAGGGTTCTTTCTCGCATAAATCTGAGCGGGTATTGATGAATTAACGAATATGTTTCTGTCACCATACATCTCCCACATATATGCAACATCTTGATGTAGAATGCCACGAGGGCCCACTGGCATTAAATATATATCTTCATTTTCAATAGTATTATCATGCTCATATATACGACCTGACTTCATGCTTATATTACCATCTGCAATTCCATGAAGAATGAGTCCATCACTATCGTCTAGTTCTTTTCGTTTCAGGACAGGTAAGAAGGGGTTATCTTCATTTACAAGTGTCGCTAACATTTGAATAGCTTAAAAATAAACGCTTAGTAGTGAGAATGCGCGTAAACCAAGCCTTCACATCCACGCATCAGATGCGTAAAAGCATTTGCCATATCAATTAGATTTCCATATACATTTGGATTGAAATGGAAGCATACATAAGCATCGTCATTGAAATAATCTTCAATAGTCATACTTCTTATTTTCTCATTCTCATCATAAGCATCACGTTTGTTATTTTCATCTATTTCTACGTGTATTATTCTACCAGTTTCTTTATTTTGAATTATTAAATCAGGTTTATATGGGGCGTCAGTATTTGGAAGTTTATTGTCAATAGAAACTATATTGAATCTATTCCATTGGTTATTACTTATAATAAAAGCACCTATACATATAAATTCAGGTGTTTGTTTTTTCAATTGTTTATCTAGATTAACACTTCCACCATGTTGATTTTTCCAGTTCACGGTTGCAGTTATATAGTCTGCAATGAGTTTATTTTCATCAGATATCGATGTGGATGGATTTATTGGTCTTGCAGCCAATTCATATGACTGTGATGAAGGTTGCTTTTTTGATTTGGATGGAGTTATAAAACTCGAATTAATCGAGAGTGTGTCATGTGTTGTATCTCCTACAATGTCACAAACAGCCGATGAGTTCACACATCCCATGTGTTCTATTTTGTTTTAAAATTATTTTCATCGGCGTTCTCTTTCTTACTAACTATGATTATAATAACTATCACGGCAATGACGACAAGAATGACTCCAGCGATGATTAAATATATCCATTTCTCCGCCAAAACACCTCCTTCAAGTTTAGGCTCCTTAGATTTAAGCATCAATTTCTTTCTTTCTTCAATGGCTTTGGTTACTTCACTGAATGACAAATCCTTCAGTAAAGGCTCTTCATGAAGTTCGATATATATGTCTTCAGGATCAACATCGAGACCATATTTCTTAAGGCATTCATCTATTAATGTCTCCATTTCGTTTCAATTAAAAACGAATTTATGACTCTTTAGTTGTCTCAAAATGAATGGATTAAATTCAATAAAGAGAGCTATTGAGAATAGTAAAACTCATTATGTTTTCGCAAAGAAGATCATGAAGTACTTTACAAATTTATCAGATCCAGATAAAGTTTTATATCTTGACGATATCAAATTCATGATTAAGTTTAATATCGAATCACATGATTATACTATGGATGAGACTGTAAAACATATACATCTGATTCGTAATCATAGAATTTTCACAAATCTTAATTTATTGGTTCCTACATTCAAAAATGCAGAGTCACTTCTCATTGATACAATAATGGCAGCATTTGCATCTACTCATAGAAATGATTTCATTATATACGATACTATTTATCAAAAGATGGACAAGATGGATAAGAATAAATATTATGCTTATTTGGCTGCATATAGTGTTCCATATATATACGATGCTGAGGAACAAGCCGTTGTAAAGAAATTAATTAAAAGAAGCTTAACAAATAGCGATGAAAAGTTTGTCCTTGATCAAAAGAATGCATGGTATTGCGTTTACATCGCCAGAATGTACAAAAAGAATTTAAAATCGATAGACAAAGATATCGTGTATGTATTTAATGAGAAATACGAAGAAACAAGAGATGAATACGTTGAATCATTAATGTCCGTACGTCCACAACCAAGTGTATTTGTTCCAAATGATAAACATTTGACTTCAAGTGAATATGTCGATATGATTTATAAAGAAAACGCTCCTGATATTGAAACTGGTAAAATAAGAAAACCAACTCGTAAATTCCCTAGGAACGATAATTTATACATTGAATATTTATCATCAATGGACCTAACAAACGTGACCGGTATAAAAACAAATACAAAAGTAGTATTTATTGGAGAAAGTCATGGAACGACACCTGCACAAAACTTTGGTTTTGATCCACGTTTTGGTTTTGGAGAAGTTGGTCTTCCATTTAAGTCAGCTATAATTTCAGAGGAAAAGATTCCTTTGCCAAAACATTTAAGCTTTATTGGACGAAGGTTAGATCTCATAAGAACTGTTGATGATATCTATGAACGTATAGCTAATGTTCACTTTGACGCCAATAAGCTTCAACTATGTCTTCAAATCTTATTCCATTTCCCAGAAATTACAGGATATGCTCCACGCATCGTTCTCGATGTTAGACATGACTTTGCAACACATAATGTAAGCAATAACTTTACAATGATAGAACTTCTATATAGAGATATGAATCATGTAGAGGACATTATTTATCCAGTCAAGGATTTCTGGACAAAGGGTATTGGTCCAATTTCAGATACACAATATGGTAAAAAGATGGAGGCTATTGTACAAAAAATAAAGAAATTGAGAATGTATCTATTTGGTCGCGAAACAATTACTAATGTAAAAGAATACCCATCTGATTTTAGGTTTCCATTTGAAGATAACCCTATATTTTCTAAATGGACAAATACTTTATACAATACATGGACAGTTAATGATCTTCCGTTTATTCGCGTATATTCATTTTCAGATATAGTTTTGTCATTAAAATTCAATCCACAGAAGGATGTTTATTATTACTACAGAGCATTAGTGAAATGGATATATTACTCTATGAGTGGGTTTAAGAAGTTCGCAGATCCAACAGTTATGACTGATGTTGATGAAATCATTAAAGAGGCCAAAAGTTTATATGAACTAGATTGGCCAACATTTAAGCAATTAGTTAATAACAGGCTAGATATATGTAGAAGAAAATCAGGCTATAGTTATAGAGCATCATTAGCATATCTTTTAATGAGGCATCCGGAGTTTATTCCAGCAAATGATCCAACTATACTTAGAAAGTTATATTTGAGAGATGTCTACGAAGGTACTGCTAAACCAATATATAAAAAATGTTTAGCAGAAGTAAGTGCGAAAATGACTGTTCCCAAGAATTATTGCCTAGTTGTCGACGACTCAAATAAAAGTGATGGTACAAGATTTGCTAGCTTAGCTAATAAGATGTCTAATTTATTCGCTAAGTATCAGACAGATATATCGTCTAAGCATCCAAAACTTAAACAGATGACGACAAGAGATTTTACACATCTACTTGGTCAAATAGGAACTCTTAGCGGACTATCTCAAGTTCAATTCACAAAGGAATTTATGTTACATGCAGAACCATATAAAGACGAGCCCGTTGAATGGAAATTTATAGATTACATGTACTCTGGTATGATGTTCAAAAAAGCTACGTCAGTACCTAGTTATTATAGAGCAGATGAAATTGACAGTAGAATGTATAATGATTTATATGAGCCAACAGTTGCTATGGTAGAAACAACAAATATTGGATTTTGGGACCGTTTATATAAATTATTGAAATCGGAAGATCCACCAGAAGTAGTATTTATTGTGTGCGGATATTCTCACGCATTACACATGATTTCACAAGTACTAAAAAAATTAGATGAAAAGGGTCTTACCCCAAGTCATAAGTTCCTTAAGATATAAACTTATTGTTCATCATTAATTTCAAGATATTCTTTCATCTTCTTGCAGGAAAAAGCTTTCATTTTTATAAATGCCGTCCGATCATGATCGGTAAGAGACTCTTACTCATAAGCCGTCTTGTTGTTACGTACATATACTATAAGTTTTTGACCTGAACTACTGATCCTAATTATCCTACCAATCAACTGCCTTCTAGAGAAATATTCGTCTGTGCTGTCATCATAAACGAGTAATGCAAGCACATTTAATTGCATGCCTATAATTGAACTAATATTGTCAACGAAAACTAATCTGGTTTCTGATAAAGGAGATCCTTGTTGTGTCTTTAACATTTCAAAGAGATCTATGATACGTTTACGAAGAATATCTTTACATTTATACACTATAATAACGGATCTATCTACTGGTTTTATTTTTAGATTAACGAACGTGCTATAAATTGCCGAGAGAACTTGTGGGAACAATATATCCGCGCTTTTTATCTTATTAATCTCAGGGATTGTATTTGTCTCGAAAACGTCTTTTGAAATGAGGCCTTGTTTGATGTCATTGTATATATTGATTCCTTTTCCATTAGAACAGTTCAATCTAGGTGTCCATCCGTTCTTTATCATATAGAAATAATAATCAACAGGGTAATGTCCATCAACTTCAGATATGTCAAAGAACCTTTGAGCTAATGTGTAAGCATATGTTTCATTAGTAGATGATGTAGCTCTACTATTGAAGTAATATCTTGGATTTTTGCATCGACAGCATACACAATAACAGTCCTTTGTATATAGTTTTTCAGTTGTTGAAGTATCGACTATCTCATGTGTCGATGCCTTATCTATACATGATGCGCAAATGAATGCTCCACAACAACTGGAAATAACTCCAAATCCTAATGTATTCTCTTTAGTTCTTTGACATATAATACACTTGGAATTAATTAATGTAGAAATTGATTTAGCATTGTTATTGCCAGCATTCAACGGCAGCCTCATGAGGTCCCTAAACTTCTTGTCAGGTGTGTTATTAAACCAATCAATAAAACAGCTAACTTTATTTTTATCAGCCTCTCCAGACTCAATATCTGCAATTAACATTGGAATAGTTGATCTAAATGAGTCTATATTCTGTACAAAGAATCCATATTTGATGTAATTTTCAACTATTGGACGATCATTAATTTCTTTAAATAGAGTCGATGGAGCTTCTTTATCACAACCTGGTAGACGTCTGCAAGCATCTTCAAGGAAGCTAACAAAGCTATAAATATCAAATTCAGATACACAAGTCATTATTTCTCCTGTCAAAACATTGGTTCTAATAACACCTTCATAAACTTTATCAGGATTACCAACAAGTTTTATCTTCTCGCTAGGTATGTTCTTAAGTGAATAATAACTAGAAGGAATTTCGTTTATATTCTTCTCGAAACCAGATCCAGAGACAGGAATAAATGAGAATGTTAATATCTGTCTCAGATATGGCAGATCAGTCATGTTTGTATAGTCATCGATGATAACTCTTGCGAATGGTTTTATGTAGCTCATTTGAATCAATTTATTGACGTTCGGCTCATCAGCTACAACAACTAAAATGTCGCAATTATCTATGTCAAAATCATCTTTCAACTGATATGAGTCAACATATTCAATTCTCTTTTTTGATGTTATTTGTTTTTTCCAATCATCTGAGAAATAATACTTCATCTGGTTAAGTAAATGATGATACGTTAATATCACTGTGCATTTACGCTGAAGTTCTGTTTCCAAGACCATGACAGCAGGTGTTTTTTCCTTAATAAACGTTGAATTTTCATAGAAAAACGGATATTTTTCCATCTGTAATTGCTCATGCTCTGGAATGGAAGTGCCATTAGTGGAAACGATGATTGGATGGAGCTTGACATTAGGAAAGAATAATGCCAGGAATTCAAACACTAAACTCTTGCCAGCACCAATTGGAAGTGATAATTGATATCCATTAGAAACAATAGTTTCGCCATCATAAACACGTTCTTGTTTATTTTCCATCTCAAGTATCTTCATTGCTGAGTCTATCTGGTATTGATAAGGCTTTTTGGTACAGAATTTCTCAAACACTAATTTGACTTGATTCTGTTCTGCTTCACTGAAGTATTCAGGATCAATTGGGTCATCAATTCTAATGTTCTCTGGTTTTATAGATATGTTTTCACCATCGATAATTTCAGATACTTTAGTGTTGCGCCAGTCATTGTCAAAGAACTTCTTGAACTCATCGAATGCTTGGTATACGATAGGGTCACGTTTATCTAGCTTAGCAATAAACTCATCGCTTGTCTGCATAATTGTTTCCGTTCAAAAATATAGTCTTTATTTTTAAGTCATCACTTACTCAAATGCTTTGTCAAGAGCGTTTCTGAGTTTATGTTCATACGTTCCTTCTTGAACAACACCTCTCCATTTCTTATTTCCATTGCCATCAATATCAAATAAGAATGGATCTATATAAGATTTGATGCCATTATCGATGTTAGTGTCAATTCTTTCAACCATTCTTGCAATTGTGATATCATCTTTAACAGGCATAAATTCCATAAGATCCTTATTGGTTATGTCCTTAGTATAACCAATTGACGTTTGTTTAATCAATTCAACAACGTTATTTCCTGCATGTTCAATCATCCACTTACCCGCTTGATAGAATGAGTGATAGTTATTTCCTTTAGAAGAAACAAGTATTTGCTCCTTTCCATTTAGTAATCCAAATGCATTAGCTAGTATTAAATATGTTGGTTCTGTAACTGCTTTCTTTATGAACTTGATTATGAGTTCAATCCTTGTATCATTGGTGAAGTCTGTCTTCTTAATCTCACCTTCTAATCCAATCATATTATGCATAAATGTCATTATTTCTGCAGAATGATCTAAGACATTCATAACCCTGTTCTTAACAGTTTCTGGATCACCAATAATGAGGCGGTCCACATCGGAAATATATTTCATAGATACATCTGATCTAGTTCCTTTTCTAAGTTTGAATACGCTACTTCCTTTATTATAATACATCAATCTAATGTTAACGATGTTGTCAAGATAGACTAATGGATCAAGATACTTGAACACATTCTCTTCGTAATCGTTTCTTAATTTGGTTATAAATTGGCTATTTAGAACAGCAATCATACACTTATACATGACCTTGAGTGGGAGATAGAAATGATAACTGAATCCATGTGATGAAGCAGTATTATTTGTAATCACGAATGACTTAATCATTTCCTCGGTGAATTTATCTCTCTTTTTCACATCACCACCAGCATAAATCCAACTAAGAACTGATATGAGTTGTGCCATATAGAATTTAGCATCCGCCCATTCATGATGCCCATCTGATGGAATATCTTCTACATCAAAGAATGTACGACCTTCCGCATGATCTCTAAAACGATTACAATCTATGTAACCATTATGTCGGTATGCTGTTGATTCAACTATTTCATTCAACATTGCATATGATCTATTTAGTTCTAAGTTATCGGCAAATGGAATTTCTTGTGGTTCATACTCTGGGTTAATCTTTCCTGCATCAAATAATACATTCTGTTTTGCGCTATTGATTTGATTAAGTAATTCTTGTCCATAATAATCTCTTATCACATCTCCTATATCTTCACTCATAGTGCATTTATTAATGTAGTTCTTTCTGTCTCTAAATAATGCTTCTGACATCGCATATTCTGGACATGTTTTTACATCAATCACATCATCTTTACCTTTCGATGGGAAACCTCTTAAGATTGTTATACCAAAAGAACCAAGGCGTTTGTCATCTATGTTATTCATTTTACCGACAAATCTTATTGCGTTTATAATTCTATTCAATGATTGCATTTTTGTCCTGCTTTCATCTAAATCAACGTCTCTGCTTATGGCATATATGGCAAGTAATTTCTCAATAAACTTAATTATCGGCATCGCTACTGTTTCTGTTAATATCTTTTCCATATCTGCATTCGTATCAATGTGCATCGTAGGGTCATATGATAAATAGCGGAAATATGTGTTTGCGAATTCAAACATATAGACAGCATTCCATAGCGTCTTATTTGTAATATGTTGATTGATAAGTTTATTGATTAATTCTTCAGTACTATAAACCTGTTCGATATTAATGTATTTATTCTCACCTTTACTGGTCAGGACTTGTTTTCTGTTTATTCCAGATTGATCATATACTCTGATATGAGATGAATTAACTCTTACTAGATATACTTTAACATCGTTTATATTGACACAATACTTAGACACGTGTCTATTTTTGTCATTCAATGATATCTTAGTTAATTTGATTGACTTTGTTGGAACTAACTTGCGCATTGCAATTGTTCTCTTTTTAAGTGGTATAGACTTGAAGTTTATGCGTTTTTTAGTGTCAATAATGTCAGCGATATTGAAATCCTCTTGTAATATCTGCGCCAAAGCTTCGTCTGATGGAACTAGCAATGTCTCTGTTGTTAATTTATCCATTGATTTCTTTTCAATAACACGCCATCTATCATCGAAGAATGCGTAATTTGTTCCATTAATTACATAAATAGGTATGTTTTCAAGTACAAGTGCAGATGGTTTTATTGAGTCAACAACATCAGGTGAGTCTTTCAATTCGAATTCATTCACACTATCTAATAAACGATTAAATGTGTTGATATGAATGAGGTTTTCACGTTGATCTATATAATTTACATGAACAAAATCATAACCATTAGGGTAATCGACAGATTCATTAATCCACCTTTGATTGATCAGTATCCTGTATATAAATATTGGGAATGCAAACAAAACAATGCATTCTTCGTTACTTATTATTTGATGTCTGTATTGAGAATCTATAATGGTATGATAAGGTAGGAAGGTAGTCATTGAGAAAATAGAACGCGCTTTGAAGTTATTAAATGACTTATCAAACTCATATAGAATTGTCGTTTCATTATGATTATCTGTATTGATATTCAATAAATATGGTTGCGTTGATGCATTTAAATTAACTGGTAAAGGAATACTAGCATGATCACAGAACCATTTAAATTCTTTCTCGGCATCGATATTTTCATTCTTTTCATTAAGAAGATGGACTATTTTTAATATAATGGAATCCTCTTCTTTAATTAGATCTTTGTATGTTATATACATCGATGCAAGCGTCCAAACTCCTGTCTTAACAAGTTCATTCAAATACAACTTATCAATTGGTTCTCCATTTAAATCAATATCATAGTGGGATACTCTGAAAGCTTGTATAGCGTCAGAAATTAACAGAGACATGTTTTTACCGAATGAAGAAACTTTACTGTTGTCGATCAGACTTGTCATCACAGTCATCAACCTCTGCGAGTTATCTATAGTATTATAAGGTATATCAACGTTGACGACACCCATTTCTTTGCCATATTCATAAGCAGCTTGGCGCAGATCAATAATTCTATTTGAGAAGTTATTGCGTCCATATCTATCTATATAAACTCTATTTTTAACTGGTAGTTGTGAAATCTTCAGGAGTATATCGAACGTAGAACTTTTTAGTACATCAATAACTGTTTTATCTCCTTCGTTAGTTATTTTTCCATCTGTAATATATAGTTCGTTACTTGTTGGATCTATATAATTTTGAATGTTTGATTTACGTTTAACAATATCCAGAATAGATGATGATAAATCATTGTAAGTGAATTCAGAGAATGTATATAAAAACGAGCAGTCACTCGGCTCATATCTGCCATTCATTAGATTAATAATATCTTTGGACAACTGAGCTATTTTCTTTCTGTAATTTCCCAGATGAAAAAGGTTATCGATCATATACAACGTAAACATTTTCAGCTATCAAAAATAATAAAACATTCATAGGTTTTGAATATTGTTACTGCGCTCTCATACCTATAGAAATGTTCATTGACTTTATATTCATTGTTTACACTAAATAAAATCGTATTTACAAGTATTTTTCTAACGTATACGCCGTTAAGAATTGATTTATCGCCTTGTTGATTTTTAATCTGAAATATCAGCATATCGTCTGTTATTTCTATAAAATCACCAGACCGTGAATTCACGGTCTGGTGAAATGATGTTATTTTCATTGTTTTTGTATCAAATTTACAGATGTGTTTTACAGTTTCATAGTTATCTTTCCAGTATTTGTTTCTTGTTATTTGAGTAATATCTGTGATACCATTATCTTGACATATCTTAGTTGCATTGTAGAAATCATCGTTAGTTTTAATGACTTATAAAATATTTCTATATCTAGAGATGCAGTCTTGTCAGTTGCAAAAATAATCATAGAAAATAAGCTCTAAATCTTACTTTCTGTTACCTGTGACAACCATACCGCCAGAAGTTCTTGTTCTCTGGTAGTTCTCCATTACTTCCTTATCGCTAGCACCCGTCATATCCTTGGCCGCTTCTGTTATTGATTCAACTGCCTTCATAGCGAGTTCGGCTGGTTTTCTCATCAGATTGTTCTTCTTTGATTCTTTATTGAGTTTAGCCTTGCTTGTTTGATATGCAGCCATGACTTCTGGAATACGTTCTATATCCATGTCAAAACCTTTAACTGGAATGACTCTTTTCACAGCTGCGATCTGATGATTCTTGTCGCGAGCACCCAAATAGTCTCCATCTATTACAGACCTTGTCCCGTTGGGGTCCACTATGAACTTGACGTCGACAGAACCTCCACGATCATAAAGATTGTAGCGCCCGTTATTGAGTGAGCTTTGAAGTTTCTTATTAATTGATTTCAAGTCACTTTCACTCATGACTTGGTTCTCATTTCTGCTATTTATTTGTTGAATTGCTTTTTGGTTTTCGAATAAATCATTGAAGTTTTTGGTATTGTAAGGTGCCCCGAAATCTCCCTCGTCAGCATAGTACATGTCCTTATTGACGTCATCGATCAGAGTTTCCGCACTTCTTCCGAAAACCATTTGATTTGTGAAGATATTATTGCCCTTAATTACTCTGGTATTTGGGTCTACGAACGCTCCACCCGCAGCGTTAAAGAAGGTTTCTTTGTTCTCTCCCGTAGGTTCTTCAGAATCAGATTCCTCCTTATTCTTTACTATAATTACTACTGTGACAATGACTGCTATAATAACAACGAGAACAATGCTTCCAATAATCATGAGCTTTTTCGTATCCATCATTTCGATTCATCAAAAATAGAAGAATTGATGTGTTTAATTAAAGAGGTTTATATTAACATGAATATGAGTCGAAATAGATCAATAATGACGGAATTAATGTATTCGATATCAATGAGGTCCTTGTGATCCGCTTGGACCTTGAAGATCCAGAAAATGTATGTCAACACTCATTTACTTGAATATTGTCTTCCAGAATCCAATAAAGCCAATATCTGCCTTATGAATAACTATACTTTCCATAACGACCACAACGATCAATATAACAATAATGATTAATAAAGCAAGTGTGAAATGCATCATTTCTTATGTAAAAAAGTGTCTTACAAACTCTTATTTTTCAGTTAATAACTCAACTCCTGTTTTCTTTTGTATTTGATCCAGAACCATTTTTCCTTGATCTATTTTAGAGCCTTCTTGAACGCTCTTATAAGCGTCCAGTAATCCTGGATTAAGTTTTAATGCTAGCGTCAATCGAGGAGGTGCTTTGTTTTTCTCAATGGAGAACCTTTGTTTAGTTAATAATCCTTCTTCACTTGAATTTTCAATCATTTCTGAGTTAGTTGTCATTCCTAATTTACGTCGATCGAATCCTTGAAAGTCCATAGGTTTATCTGGTTTTGCAGGCTCTGTCGATTGATGTCTTGTGAACATCTTCAAATCATTAAATTTTGGTATTTCTACAGGTTCATCATCGATGTCCTTTGTTTCCTTCTCTTTACGCAGATTCTTTAGGAACTCCTGATTCGATTTCTCAATCTCTTGAACTAGTGTTTCTGAAATCGGTTTAGATGGTTGATGTTCCATCTGTTCTTTTACAGGTTTATCTTCCTCTTTATCGAACTTCCAGAATAACCATAAAGTTACTACTGCTATGATAAATAAGATAGTGATTGTTATAAACAAGTTCATTTCTGCCTTTTAAAAAAGAAGGCTTGTTTTTCCAAACCTATTCTTTGTTCATATCATTAACGGTTGGGTTACTCTCTGCTGTATACTTAAACACAGCTGATAATGAAGCAATCGCGTCAGGATTCATGTGTTGAGCTTCTTCTTCCGTTAAATCAACCCGTCTATTTTTGGATGCATCCTTAAGTGCCTGATTAAATTTACTTACAGCTTCAATTATTTGTTGTGTTTTGTTATGCAATAACTGTGAACCATCTAATGATAGATCACTCATTCCTTCATAAGCTTTTGTGAATCTGTTTTCAGTTGGTGCTAATGTTGCAACATTTGCCATTGTTCCTCTGTTCCTAGAGTTATAATTCTGAAGGATATGATCAGGCCTGTTTGTTGTTGTAAAACCGTTTCCAAAATCGATGCTCATTTCCGTTAATTTAAAAAGAACACACTTTTAAAAACATCTTGTTTATTTGATTTCATTATTTTGAGAGTGATAAATGGAAACGAGAACTAAGATCATCATTATTGCAATCATTATTGCAGTTGTAGTTATTGGTGTTGTGATTACCATCATATTTATATGTAAAAAGAAGAAGTCGGATGAAGATGCCAAGAAAGGACATACTGATGTAGAGAAATTCTATGCAACTAATGATACCGATAAATTCAGCGACTTCATTAAGAAGTATATATCTGGAGAAAAAGGAATATGGAGTTAATTTAACCAAGCAAATCATCGAAATCATTACTTCTAAATTTTGCCAGAAATTCAATATATGTAAGTGGATTTGCAAGAACCTCACTTACACAATCAACTATTGGTTTGCATTTCTTCAGAATAGATATGAGAAAACCTCTGATTTCCTTATCTTTAATCTTTGTTTTTGCATATGAAATCGCCAAATTATATAAATTTGCTTCCAAGTGCAAGTCAAATGATGCTGCTTCTAACTTAGTTTTAAGTTCATCAAAATGAATTGATCCAAGGACACTCTTGATTACGTATATAGAATTCATTGCACTATCAATAGCTTCTTTTGGCATCGGTAATGCTTCTATCGTAATTATGAGTTCATCTTCGTATATATCGTCAATACTACGTAATAGGCGTGGAGTTGATTTAAAAATCTCTCTGAAGATAGCGAGTGCCGTCTTAAGTTCTTCGATAAGCTCTCTTTTAGACATATTGACTAGTTAATAAAAATATCAATCTTTTTGAAAAGTATGAATGCCAAAGACAAGAGTTGTTATGAAGAAGGTTGCAGTCCAGCCATCGATGCCTGGATTTAGACCTGGAAGTAAGTATGCACGTAAATTAGAAATGGCAGATGAACCAACCGGTCTTGATGCTGGACAAGCAATGTCCCGTACTATAAGCAAATACGTGGGCGCTGACTGGATGCAGAAATTGGAATCAGTTATCGGGACGTTGACAACCATAGACGATACCAAATATCGTGATGCAATAGATAAGATAAGTAAATGTGAAAGCAACATTAGGATATGTTTCAAACGTATAGCTCGAAATACTGAAGTTACTGATCAATTTATTGCTGTTCAAAATGATTTCATTGAAAAATCAACTGCATTGGATATACTTAATAAAGCTTATATTCAGAAGAAGAATAAGAAAGGAAAGATTCATGATGTTATTGTCGCTCAATATACACCGGAACAGTTAATAAAATCAGATTGGTTTACATCAGTGAAGAAAATTGAGCGTGAAATATATCGTTATGTTGAACATGTATTCATAAGTCCTGATGGTGAGTCAAAGTCAGGAAAGACATCAAAAGAGCGCCGTGATTTGAAATCTAAATATGACTTCGCCGCATTCCAAGAACTTCTTAAGAAGTACCCGAATATTGATGAACTTTATGATATTTATGGCATCAAACCAGTTGAAGAGTTAGTCTTCAATGCATTTATGGATATGCAGAAGTTCTCAAATGCGATCATAAACATACTTCTTACTCCAATGTATGATGTTCTAGATAAGGTTACAAAGTCTTATGATAAAGATCTTGCCCATGCATTCAAATCAACAATACAAAAAGGAATCGCCACTCGCGATCTTATAATTGAATTGTTAACAAATTTTGCCTGTGCTCAATACAGAGCAAAGTTAACAGGTAGCTCTAAATATATGTTAGAAATGCTGTCAGATGAACTAACAGAAGGAGCTCTTTCTGAGATGGATGGTGCAAGATATATCTCTGTTATGGATAGCATCAACACTGACGCTATGACGAAAGGATCTAAAGCAGCTGGGTTCACGGTCAAAGCCAGAGAATTAATGAAGAAGATGATTGAACAAGATGGTAAGATGGATACATCAATTCTGACAGAAATTAAAGATCTTATTGGCGATGACGAAGATGATGCTCCAGAAGTTAAGGAAATGAAGGATACGTTGAAAGAACTACCTGAAGAAATAGAAAAGGCATTAACTAAATATGACGGCATTCTTGGTGAAGAAGAGGAAGAACATGAAGAGGAAAAAGGTGAGTAAAAACAAATCGCCTCAGTATCTAAAGATACATGAGTAAAAATATTTAACCAGTTTTTTTGACATGCATTAATGAGTACACCTGCAGATATGAAGGTTGATAAAGTTGAATATAATGGTAGGGTTTATTACAAGGGGAGTTTTATGGGCATTTCTGTCGTTATGACTGAAGACAATTACTATAATGCAACAATTGTTTGCAAAGATAACGGTATATCAGATTTCGGTCAGATTTCAAGAAAGTATTCATATCAAAAGCACTTCAATGCCATTAAAAACGCATGCTTGTTTGACATGATTGATAAGAAATTTGTTCTAAAGAAACAAATCGATAAAGCAGCCCTGCAAATTCCGCAGGGCTGCTTTATCGATTTAAATAATGAAGCATCAATTGATATGAGATATAGAGATGTCTGTGACGAAGATTTATCATTTCTAGTTCAATCACATACATCAGAGACTGCATGGATTACAGGAACATATCTACATGAATTCATGTTTCATAACTTCTTATATAACGTTGATGATGAATATTCAGTTACTATAGACTTCATCATTTCATTAATGAATTCTGAATTAAAAGCGAGAAATATGGAGTTAGAAGATAAGATTCGTGAACAAGAAATTAAACATGAAGAGTCTGGACGAGGGCATAATCATGATACACCTGGTTGTATTATATTAAGAAAAATTAAAGGAACTGAAGACTGTTATAAAATTTCATCTGATACAAAAACAAGAACAAATACGAGAAAGATTAGTCAAATCTTTGTGAATGTATTTAATCCTGAAAGAACATGTTTGAATTTACAGTTTTATATTAAATCAAAAGTATGGCCAGATTGTGAATGGGTTTGTATCGATAACAATAGAAAATATGGTTATAAAATAAAGGATATGAATAAATTTTCTGATCATATCTCGTCAGTTCAATTCTTTGATGTGAGTTATCCTTCTGAAGATATTCTAGTGAAGAATGCTTTAAAGAGCCAAAAATTTAGAAATTCAAATCTTGAAGCAGATATGTTTGAAATATATTGTTCCATTAATTATAACATCAAACTTTCTACATATGAAACTACAGAGCAATTAGGTCTATCGAAAAAGGATACTGGTTTAGATTTGTTAGATATCAAAGAAAGACGAATGGGTCAATGTAAAAACTTTATAAGAACGACATTGAGTGAAAACTATCTTGAGCAATTTCTTGAATTTTGCAGAAATTATCCTGATTACAAACATGAATTGTATATAAATGATCGAACTGAATATAGCTTTAACCCATCGAGTTTTAATATAGAACTCGATATCATAAGAGTACCATATGAAGAATTCATTAAATGGTATTATGAAAAAACGGAAATATTTGATGATGAACATAGATATCAAGCAGCAAGAAGGTTTATAAACATTACAAAAGACGAATATTTGAAGCTTGAATCGTTTGTCGTAAATGCTTTAAATGATAATGATTTCTTATATTTTGACGAGTTTATAGAACTTGTTAATAAGAATTTTGGAGGAATTGTTAAAAACGATGTTTCATTTGGACGTTTATTTGGTCATTTATATCGCCATCCAAATAATTATGATCGTGGATTTGTTAAAGGACTTAATGATAGACCTATCCTTGTTTCAATTGAAAAACAAATTCCTGATTTCTATGTTGATGAACGGGAGAAACTAATTCAATATATTAAAAATGGAATGTATACTGATGAAGAAATCAATAAAGTAGCTGTCTCCATCATTGGACATGAAATAACATCTAATAAATATCTAAGAACCAATCATAAAATATTCGTGACTACAAATGGAGGGGATAATTTAATTAGAAGAACTGTTAATGGAAAACTAACAAAAGTATACGAACTAAACGAGAATGTTTATCCAAACAAATATGAAGAATTATGGGAATTTATTAAGCCACTATTGAATAGAAAAGAGTCTTATGCAAGTATTGCTAAATTATCAAACGCTCATTTCCATCGTTACGATGGTACAGATTCCATAAGGAGATTGATTCAAATGATGTCTGAACGATTTAAATATTAAGGCAGATCAATATATTGACATGCAGATGAATGTTTCACATATTTAAATCCACGAGATATATGATCTGTTTTTATATCACTCAGTCGTTCTGTTTTTAATTCACCATCCTCACAATAACTCACATTTCTAATTCGAATGCAGAATGCTGGATTCTTCATCATTTTTAAACAATTGATACATGGTTTTGATGACCCAACATATCTCGTCACAAGTAGATCACAGTAAAGAGGTTTCTTATTAATTCTCACGTATTTATTAAAGGCTCTCGTTATTGCATCCACTTCAGCGTGTATACTTGGGAAATAGAGACGATTATTAAATAATTGTTTATGAGTTAACGACGAACTAAATCCTATTGAGTATATGTTCTTCTTTCTATACAATATAGCAACCATTCTATTTCTATTTGTTAGAGACTGTGCTATAGTGTAAGCGTTTAATAATGATGATACCATGATTATTTCATATAAAAATAAGCTTGCTAAACATAACTTACTCATATGTTATTCTAGGATCTTTTTCATTCGTAAATGTATCTTTCATCAATAATGGTTCGAGTATTTCCGTTCCATTCTTTCCACCAGAACCATATCTATAGAACCATGGGTAATTATATCCATTTTCGACTTGATTTACTGGTAAATATCTTTCTTCATCTACTTTTGCATAAACTCTACGCTTATATCTACTTATAATTATATGTATGTCATTATAATGTTCAAGTAGATATCGTTTGCGTTGTTGCAGTTGAGTTAATTCATTGTGTCTACGTTCATTGCTCTTAATTCTATCGTTAATTGCTTGAAGATTACGAACTACTTCGTATTTACCATCAGCGTTCATAAGTCTATCAATTTCATCAATAAATCTATGAAAATTAGCTATGTATATCTTTATACAACGTTGATAGACATCTAGTATATATTCTTGAAGAGTTGTATTATTAACAATAAAGTTAAATGAATCAAGCCGATTTGAATCTATTTGATACAACAGATATGCATCATTAGGAACACTACGTCTATAATTAGAAAGTTGTCCATTGTAAGTTCCAAGCCATACTTCATCATCTTCACAATCATTTCTTTTGCCCATGTCAACAGGTTTCGACTCTGAGAAATAAATAATGAAAACATCATGAATGGTATTCAATTTCTGATTGTTAATCGATAAAACACCTACTCTTTCGTTAACTTCAGATATAGCCGTTGACATATCATGGATATCGTTAGATAAGTATCCGACGTCTCTACGTAGAAGAGTAACGTTCTGACTTGAACTTACATTAAGATTAATAAGGTCATCGATGTCTTGTTTAAGTTCTGCATTTTCATTTAAGAGTTGATTATTTTGAGCTTCAATTCGTGTGTTGGATTAGTGGAGTTGATTGTTTTGAGCTCTTATTTCATTCAATGTTCTTATCAGATTGTCATTTTCAGATCTTAATTGCTGATTCAAATGTTTCTCACCATCTATTTCTTGTTGTAATGTTCGGTTTTCTAATTTGAGACGTTTATCAATAAGATCTAATAACATAGCTATCTTAACGGCATACTCTTTGTTTGCCCATTGAGCGATATAATTTACAAGAAGTTTATGTACCCATTTCGATCTATAACCAACTGGCATTCCGTCAAAATTGATCTCTAATTCTACCGCTGGAATTCCAGCGGTAGAAGCAACTGCTTGTTTCATCAATTCATAATCAATGTTTTGTTCCAAATTACGCCAGCGAACATTATTATCATCACATATCTTTTGAGCATAATAATACCCTGTTTCCTTATCTATAATAACAGATATGCCTAAATAAGTCGAACGCATCAATATACGTCCATTTACTTCAAATTCTTCACTATTCATAGGATTAGCTTCCATAATACTCTTTCCTTAAAAAATAAACTCGACGTCTCTACGTAGAAGAGTAACGTTCTGACTTGAACTTACATTAAGATTAATAAGGTCATCAATGTCTTGTTTAAGTTCATTTATTTCTTGTATTTGATTATTTATTGTTTCTTGAAAATTATTGTTTTGTCTTTCTATTCTTTCAACAGTAGATTTCAGATCGTTAATTTTGACCTTTCTTTTATCAAGTTTAGCCTTCTGTAAGTTAATATTCGATTTCAATTCCTCGATGAATTTAACTTGGCGTTCTTGTGATACTTGATCGATCGTATCCATTAACTCATGTATTAACTTGTAATAACTTATATCACAAGTCATAATGACATAGTCAAGTAAATATCTAGGCATATATGTACCACGAATTCTTTCCATTTCATATCCTTTATCACCTCCTGTTATAGATATCTCTATACGATCCTTAATTTGTTCGTATAAACTAGCCTCATTTCCATCAGCAGGAATTCCTGCTGATGGAAATTCCATTTGAATACATAGACGTTTAAATTCCTCATTCATCTTTATATTTCTAAATGGAACACGTCCATCATTAATCTGTTGACATAATTTTGTATAATTAATGAAACCGTTGTTACTACGAACGATAACTTCGAAATCTCTAGCTTTTACGAGCTTATATTCAACACCTCTCACTTCTATAGCCTCCATACTTGAATCTTTAGATTCTTGTCCAACTTGTCGGCTTTATGAAGCATTCTTTAAAAAATAAGCTTTCAATTCAATCCAACCACAAGTCTTCAAATGCATTATAAACAAGTTCTGGACAATCTATGTATGGATTTCGATTTCCTTGATATTTCTCTGCCCTATTGTTACGTTCAATTTCTTCAGAAGTAGGGTCGAACTCAGAATTCCATGTTAATAATTTCTTTCCATTACCTATCCTTGAGATATCGTATTCAGGATACATCGTATAGAAATAGAATACTGCACGCGCTACATATCCTTTATATTCATCACGTGGTTCCCATCTGTATGGAGATTTGGCTAATTTAGACCAATTCTCCGGATCACTTGGTTTCTGAGTTGTTATTGTTGAATTCTTATACCATTTATAAACTTCGTCGTCATCTATTTCATCGAATGGATAATTAGAACGAGCACTATTTACAGTATCTTTTTCTGGTTTTAATATATGCAAATCTGATTTCATTGGATCATTCTCATTGAAGAAGCTTTGTGGAACGATATGTTCGCAATTAACTTCAGGGTTGCATGAAGTATTCATGCTTCCATATTCACAAGGCATGTTATATCCAGAATATATTCCTTCCAATGAACTATTATTGTTGTCGATATATGAATACATATACTTTCTGGCGTTTGTATATCCAAGAGTTGAATGATATTGATCATATGTATCCTCGCGTAGTTTTTGTTTCAGTTCATCTCCATAGTATTTATAGTACTTTGAACAATTTAGTGTTTCATATGCCAGAACAGATCCTATTAATAACGCAAGCATTTATATATCGAAAAACAAATCATTTAATCAACCAATGACATCAAATCTATATTCCATCAGATATGGATCTTGAATTAATAATGAGCTTAGTTTACTATAGAAAGTATCTGCCGACTTATTAATGTTTTCGTGTGCTTCTTCATAAGCATACATAGATATCTTAATGATTGTTTCTATCTCAAACATCTGAGCCTCTTCTACCCGAGATAACTTTATATTTTTGAACTTGAATTTGTCAACTCCTCTCTGTAATAGCTTAGCTATTTTATTTATCATATCTAACTCTTCATATATCTTCGTTGGAGTCTGTGAATGTTCATAGATCATATTCCTGACATCACGAAGCATACGGCTTATCGTCAATCCGTCTTCATAAAGTTGATCTAGTTCGTAACTCATTTCCTTTATTCTTCAAAAAATCACTTAACCATTTATTGCAGACTAGGTAAATTGGTTCGATGTGTTTAGAATTAATAATCTTATCATCAACCATCCTTCTGAATATCTTTTCATCTATAATTTCGAGTAGTTTACTCATTTCTAATGACTGTATCATTGGTAATGATTCAACTAATTTAATTAATGGTATGAATTCCTGGTAATGAATAGATATGTGCTTAAATATATAGTTAGTTATTTGCTTGTCAATATCATAGCTATGAAATCCTACAAAATAGTCTTCACATCTTGATATCCACCATTTACATACCCATTCACATATTTCCTTAATAAACACAGAATCTTCAATGTCATTAGATATACAACTGTAAATTATGTTCGCGAGGTTGGCGTCTTCCGGTTTATTGATTACGAACGTATGGTAATCGTTTATTTCACTCTGTAAAATTAACGATCCGATGATTTCTTCTTTCTTTCTACTCGAGAAATAAAGCTTACCTGAGTTAAGTATATATAAGGTTTTGCTTTTTAGTTGACTCTTCATGTGCAAATATTTAAAAAATAGGCTTTATGTTTAGTGGTGTTTCCATACATATTCCATTAATGGCATGATATTCTTAATAGAAATAAACTTCTGTGCTTTCATTCTCTGAATAATGCAAACGTTAATTAAATCTGAAAGTTTTGCCATTGGAAATGAATGATGTAATGGAATACTTCTTATCAATGTAAACAAATCTGTAAACTCTGCATATGGAATAACATGATGATCTAGTCTATAAACATTTATTAACCCGAATGACCGATCGTCTGTTCTACCTTGAATTTCCTCTTGATATACACAAAACCAATCATTCAGCCAATTATATATCTGTTGTCGCAACTCTACATCATAATTATCGTCTTCATATCCTTCATCAATAATGTCATATAATTCACCTATGTCTCTTGTTTGTTCACCTATGAATACTCTGTAGTCTATAACATTATCAGAATTAATAACATGCTTAAACATATCCTGTGGAGATCTATGAGTAAATATATACTCTGGTTGATTATCTCCAGATTTTGCTTTAATAATAGTTGCTATCGGATAACTCATTATACCATATTCTTTAAAAAATAGTCTGCACATACGAATACATTTAAACATGCTGGAGACGTATATATTCATCAATCATTGGCCTAACTTCATTATTTATATCACGACATATTTGTTCATACATCTCTTGTCGTTGTGTTACACTATAATTTCGTGCAAATGTTTGTACACAAGAACTAAATAAACTATTTATATGAGCTTCAATAATTGCATGAACTCTGAACATATCTACTTCATGTTTATATTTAAGATGATCTAGAGCTGATGAAGATGTTATTATCATAAGCTCATCTCGGCATCTAAATTCATTATCGAGCCGATACCAAAGTGATTTGAGATTTCTATTTAGATAGAAGTTGTAGAGTTCATAGTCATCCACAGGTTCAATAACTCTAGGATAAGTGGTCTCATTCATACGTTCTATCGTGCACATGTCCATTTCATCATCATTTATGTAATCATCCATATTTGAAGACATATGTGAATATAAAAAAATCGGTTCAATATTCTTATTTTTCTGCATCGATCCACATTTTCAACATGTCTTGGATATGTGATTGTTCAACCTTTGTTTTCTTTACTTCTTTGAGTAGGCCCTCAAGGAAATCTATTAATTTCTTTGGATTGAGTAAGTTAGCACCTTTGTCGTTGAAACCAATAGAATAAACAGATGGCTCAACGTATTGATTCTTCACATAATCAATGATCATTTCAATTAATTCATCCATTGATAACCCAAAGAAGTTCCATAATTGTATCACGAAGAGTTTATCTGTAGGAGATCTTCTGAAGTTAAATAATCTGAATTTACCAATGTTCTTATTTACGTGCTGAACTATATATTTACAATGAATAGCTGATCCAGGTTCTTGTGCACCATAATGAACCCATTTCAAACAAGGATTCGATATCTTTATTCCTTCGAATTCAAGATTATTAGAGCTCAAATATTTACGTTCTTCTCCTTTACCGTTTTCATCAATATCATGACTTATTGATTTCTCCAAAATAACGTTAGTGTTGAGCTCTAGTTTTTGGTTGATTGGAGTACGTGAAATAAGAGATTCGAAATCATTATGAAGCGGTTCTATTGTTATCTTACTGGATTCAATGTTATTTGAGTCACCATTAGTAATCGACTTCTGTGCCAAGTACTTGAAACTCACAGGCTGTAAATACTTGTAATCGAGCATATATTGACACTTTAATAAGTCTCTAATAATATCGGCTATATCGTCTTCAGAACACTTCCAATATATTGTTAAGTGTTTACGTTTTAATCCTTCAGTATCAATGAATGCAAGTTTATCAGTTGGAAAGTGATCTGTTTCAATACCAGTTTCATGTATAGTTATCTTCGAAAACATCCTTATTATAAACTTAAAAAAATCGCTTTGTTTTCATGAATAAACGAGTGGTGCATTGATGTTTCTGTAGCCTCCAATAAATCGGAGGCGAAGCCGCTGAAAGTGGCAACTATTTTAATAAATCAAGGCTTAAATTCATTTATAATCGATTCATATAGCATTTATTCATTTAAATAAGCTAAATGTGCCAATGTAATTAACATCTAATTAAACAAATCTATAAACAAAGCATTAATTTCACACTTCATTTTTACATCTGAATATATAAAGCATAAACTATGCAAACCTTATCAAGGCTCAATTTCATTTTTGGTGAACGTTCGTTTTTAAAATTATGACATTTGGCATTTACAAAAACAAATCGAAAAACGAATTATGATGTTAATATTAATTTTGTCTAATAAATCAAAAGCATAAACTTTAAATTTCGATTTTTCCTCGTTTATTTATTTGTTTATTTGGATAAATTAAAGATAATTTCATTAGCAAAAACAAAGGCCCAAATCAATCATAATTAATTACTTCAAGTAAATATTGTTTGAATCCATAAACGCCAACCATGATTTTTCATTACTGCTAAGAAGTCTATATGGAGTTGTATTGTCTACATCAGAAGTAATATTATGAACCAAATCGGCTAAACCAACTCCTGTTTTATATATCAAACTGACAGGAAGTGTAGAACAGTATCCTTCCTTTATTTCTTTATATGAGTCATTGAAAGGTTTACTTATACGTCTAGATATATGCATCTCAATTGGTTTCTCCATATATTTAGAGCGTTTTGATTTTGGTATCTTCTTCATTGCTTGTTCCAATGAAGTAGTTGACGTGTTATAAACTATAACATCATCAAGACAATTAAGTTCTTTCGCTTTTATTACCAATATAGTTTCAGGAGCTAAGAATACCATTTTTGCATGCGATTTATTGTATGAGAGTTCTATAAATAGAGAAACTATGATAACAATAAACACTGTACAAACCAGTATCATAAAGTTCTTTCCTTGCATTTCTATGCCCAAAAATAGATGCTTTAAGATAGCTTATTTATTTTGATCTACTCCATCTTCTGTGTATAAATATTCTTCCATAACATTGTGTTTAATCGTATATTCGCTCTTAATATTTTCATATATAAGTTTGGTTAACGCGAATTTGTCAAAGTTGATATTCTTAAGCAATTTATCACTTATCTTTGACTCTCTCCAACTTACTTCATTATTAATGAAAACGAGATCGTTTTTTGTCGAAACATTGTTCTTAAATCTCTTTTTCAAATTATCCAAGTTGACTTCAATTCTATCTTCCATTAATATAGTCACCATAAGCTTCAATAGATCGTTAACATGTATTATGGATGATTCGGATTTTGGTCTTGAAATCACTTCTGGTTTGAAACCAAATAATGTGAAAATAAATGGAGGGTAGTCAATAAATTCAACATCAACTTCAACAAGTTTCTGGTGTGTAGGCATTATGAGTATATCTGTTCCAAAATAATTAACAGCAACGACATCCTGGCGTTCAAAATCTACATATTGTTTATAAATACCGCTTAAATCAAGATCACTAATTTTTGGATAAGGTTCTTTTACATTCTTAGCGTACATAACATCTCTAATGTTTATGGATTGGAAACCAAGATTAAAGAAATGTGGGCATGAATATACATGATGATCGAATATAAACCCAATTATAACTGAAATGTCGTCTTGTTTGTTTATAAATTTCACGTCATATTTCTCTCTAAATAAACGAACAAAGTCCATGAGTTTCATAGATACATCGAAATCAGTTTTGCAGACATTATTAACGTATTTGATAACAAAACTGACATCATGTCTATACATAGATGTTTTGATTAGTTGCTGTACAAAACTGATGTCTGAGTTGAATCTAATTATGAATGGATTTCTGGTATCTAAATCACATAGAATTAAGTGATTGTTAGTTCCTTCTTCGCGTAAAATTAGAGCATATTCATTAGGATAAACAAACTCAGTCAATACGTTATAATATCCATTACATCTCTCTATAATAAATGATCTAAGTGAATATTTCTGACCGACATAAGCTTGAATAACTTCTTCATTAGGTAACTTTAGGAAGTAGTTTTTGCTGAATATATTTTGTAGTTCGGTGGGTGGAAGACATCTTCTTCCTGTATCTATCGATGCATTAAATCTAATGATGGTTGTGCTCGAAAATTCATTTGATACTGATTTAGTGTTTTCACCACCAAGTTGTTTATCGCATATGTTGTATTGTGTTTCATTAGAGAAATTAACTGTACACTTAGGAACACATAGTTGATTTGGGAAATCATGAAAGTTGGCATAAGGATTTGATTGGAATGGGCAAATGAGATATATTCTTTCATGTGTTGTCTGATTTTCTAACTCTAAACATGAATCAGGTTTGTCCTTCTTTACAATCAAATAATCTTCTTGAGAAACAACACTTGGACGTTGTATATCTCTCTGAACAAGTTGTGAATACGAATTATCGCGTCCGTTAATGGATCTAGAATTAAACATGACAGGATCTGCATCTTTCAATTGTTTCAGGCGAACTTTTGAGTCAACACTGCACAAGTATTCCAATATATCATCAGTTGTTTTAGCATGCATCTTCTTTTCCTTCTCTGCAATAGTTAATTTGTTCATTAATAATCCAACTATAACCATTCCAAAGTCAAAGTCGGTAACGTTATTTATTGATATTAATGTATTGCGCTCATTCACATTGACTTGAACTAGAGTGGCGTAATTATAATTCAATAGCGTTTCTTGGTAATATTGAGTTATATTATGAGTCTTTTCCATTAATAAATCAGTAGAACTGCCATACGATTGAGGAGCAAACGTACGTTGTGATGTATACATTGAATAAACTGATTTGAATCCAGGAATGCTATTAATGAAATGCACTTGTGATATTTTAGTTTTTGCATGTATTTCCACTGCATAGTTACAGCACATAAACTTATGAATGAATACCGGTACTCGTTCCATATAAATAGCTTCTTCGATGTGTATTTCAGAGAATATCTTTTTAAATGATGAACTTAAGAACCTTTCTATTGAATCAATAAGTGACGAGAATGAATAATCGAAGTTTATGTTTTTGAATGTTAATGTTATTATACCATTCTGGAAAACATTAATTTGATGCAATCTAATATAATTTTCTTTATCAGAAATACGTTTATTATAGTAGAATGTACATACGTTTCTATATGTTTCTACACCATATGAAGGATCGATTGCTTTGATCCGTGATTTTAAATAGATTTTTCCATTAGATCTCTCGTCATTGAAGTCATTTAATTTAAATGAATGAAGCAATATGCGAGAGAATAAACCTGATGTATTATTAAGATTCATTAGTCTAACAATATCAATATTTGAAACATCCATATTATAAAGACAATATTGTATCTCAGATACACGTTCATGTACTTTATATTTATTGCTTGTTGATGTCGTCGTATTAACTATCTTATTAATAATTGGAAGAGATATATTTGCGTATCCATTTATTCTAGATTTAGTGCTTGATTTGATTGTGAATGAGAATGATTTATTACCAACAACTGTCTTTGTATCAATTATTGAGAAGGCATCCTGGTCTTTTAATAATGATTCTTCATTATTTTCTAAGCAGTCCACATGTACATGAAGAACTTCAGCTATAATATTCTTGAAATGAATGTATGGTGTGAATTTAGATAAAGCAACACCTATGACAAGAGTGTCCTTTTCTACGCTTACAGGAATAGATGTCTGCTTCGCTGTTTTACTGAATATATCTCCTTTTGGCTTTGATTCTCCGGACGATGAATTCTTGAATCGCATATCAAACTCTTTCTTCTTAATTGGGTTCTCAGTATATAACTCAGGATCATTAATATGTATCTTTAAATCGTAGAGATTTCGCCCAACAATCTCCATTTAGATATTACAAAACAACAATCATAAACGATGAAATGTTTTTATCGTTAAGAGTTCATTTTTAAATCAATCTAAAGAAATGTCCTCTGAATTACTAGATAGATACGATGAACTGACGTCTAATTTCTCTACAGGAAAACCTGATACAATGAATGTTAAAGGTAATGTGTTTTCGATACTTGGTGACTCAAATAAGTTTCTAGAAATCACTTATGAAGCCTTACTTAAACGTCCTGATTTGTTTGGAGAGAATGCGTTGACGTTCCTTTATGCACTTGATGTTGGACAGACATTTAGAAAAGAAGGCCTAGAAATTATGTTTTCATCTTTCCTTAGTAAGCCACCACAAACAACAGAATCTAACGTTCTTTTCCTATACGCAGCCACATTAAAACAATACAATAAGTTTATCTCATATGAACCTGTGTTTGATAAGCTTAATAAGTGTATTGCCCTGTATATGGATAAGAAGACATTTAATTACAAAGGAAGAGAGTTGCCTACATCAACTTTCAAACCATTCTTATACAATGCAGCAGGTGTTAATTTAATTGAATTGATACCATATATTGCATATATTTTCACATATCATACATACGGGTATCCAATTACATTCTCAGATGTATATTCAAGTAGCTCTCTGAAGTCATATCTGGTATCTCTTGAAGGATATTTCACTGCTCAATATATGAAATTATATGATGAACATAATATATCAATTCTGAATGCATCGATGAAACAGAATGAGATTGATGACCAAACATGGAAAGATTTCTATACAGTTCTTCTTGATTCCAAGAAGATAATTGAGCTAAGAAATGCAGAAATCAACAAGACAGCTAATGTTTTGAATCAGATGATTGAAACGCAACAATCATTGAATGAAGTTGACTTATATAAACGTTATGATGCTATTATTGGTAAACTTGTGGAGTTATGCATAAAGAAATCACCTTTATCAGTTATATATTCTAAGATTCCTGAATTCGATGCCAAATATTTCAATGCTGATGATATTGTGAACTTAACTGCTTACATGATGTCTGAGAATAACACAACTCATATTATTGAGACTGTTAATAACTTCAAATATGTTCATTGCGAAGAGCCTACTAAATATGATCAAATACCATTCAAAAAGCCTTCTCTAGGATATAATAAACTTACTTATTCATTCAATAGACCTTTCGCTAGTGGAGATGTTATTACAGATATGTTCAAGGGATATTTACGCACAGAGTTTAAGAACAAAAAAGAAGACATTCTAGATGATGACCCTTTATGGATCAATCCTTCAGATATTAAACCAGAAATATATGATTTCCTAATGCCATTCTTTGTATGTGGATGCTGGGAATTAGAAGGCGAGGAGATGAAGATCGTAATGAATAATATGAATAAGAGCGTGATGCAAGATATTAAAGATACTTATATGGCTCTCAAAACTGTTTACGGAGAGACTTTTGGAACATTAATCACGCCAATTTACTTCATATCATTCATTAATGAGTTTGCACGTGATCATTGTGAATTGGAGCTTCCATTCAGAGAATTTAATCCATTCGTTTATTTATTATCAAGAACTCCAGACATTAATCGTGTTTATAAACTCAGAGATATGGCAACTAGCATGTGCTATATCATGAACAAGACATATATTGACTATGCAAATAGATTGAATGCAGAATTCTATGACTTATTCACGACAAATACACTTATAATTCAACCATATGTCCAAGGAATTGATAACGATGCGTCTATATTTGCTCTTGGTGGAGTCGAGGCTTATGATTATCTCAAATATTCTAATCCATTTACACGTGGATATGGATTCTTGAATAACATCATCGGATGTAATGAGAAGATTGATATTGTCTATACTTATTTATCTCAAATTAATAACGATGTAATTATAGATCTCATTAATGACTCGAAGGATGACTTGACAACCATCTCCAACAATGTGCTCACATACATCAAGAAGAATCAAATAAATTGCAATAAACTATACAAGTACAATTTCGATGAAGAATGTAATTATAAACTTAGACCAAATGATTATTTCCTTGATTACAAAGATATCATGGAGATGCTTCTTAAATATTCATATAACCAAACAATTGCTAGTGACGTACTTGAAGCCGAACAAGTTCGTGTTAAATGCTTCAAAATTAATTCCAAAAATGAACTTGAAACGTCAGTATCCACAGCTAATGGATATCCATTTGGTTCTGGTTTCATAAATCTCAGACTTAATTCTCATGGATCAACAAGATATCTACCTATTTATAGTTTATCTGGAAAGATTGAAGCACGTAATCTAAGTATTGTTAATCCAAATGGAATGAGATGTGTTCAGATAATTACGAACTCAACAGGTACTGTATCCGAAAATAATGTTTTCTGGATATATACACAAAAGAATAAAGTTTCATCATTCACAAAGAAAGTTGCTCTTCAGAAGAATGCTATACATCCTAATGATGCAGAATATATGCTTGCTGACCGTATTGAAGCTGTATATAGAAACTAAATAAAATAGAATTCATTTTTGTACTTGAAATAGGCTATTGGAATCAACTATTTTCAAATTATTAAATGGATATCAAATTCGAGCATGGAATTTATGAAATCGATAATGGAGCACTTCTGTTGAAAGTGAGTAAGGACCATCAAATCCTTAATATTGATGATTTGAATCGTTATTTTCATATTAAAGTGCCGCCAACATCAGTTCTTACAGTAGAACGTTTACTTCAACATGAAGAGGTCAAAAGATATAAGGAATTAAATGACTATCTTCTTGCTGTTGTGAGAGAGCTTAATAACGATAGAGAATTTATAATTATTGAAGAGGAAAAACCAATAACAAGATTAGTTAGGAGAGAATTAAATTTGGATGACGTAATCCCATCATTAGTTGTAATAAAGAAGTGTCTTATCATTCTTCTCTTGATATGGATCGTTGTAATGATTCTTGAAATAACAAAACTAGCAAAAAAAGAGCCTACAACACTAGACTTAAGTCATAAACGTTATTATCGTAATTAAAGAGAAGGATCTTTCTCAAACGGAGTCATCAGGAATTTAATACTCGAATGCAACTGTTCTTCACATAGATAACCAATCAATGTTATACACAATTCCATTGAGTTAATTCTTTTTAGTTTATAATACTTGGCAATTTCATTTGTTTTTGTTGTCCAACAATCAATTCCCTTAGAACTCTTTCTCTTATCAGTTATTTCTGAATTAGAATCCATTGTAATATATAATAATATATGAAGACCTGTATATGCATATATCTGGAATGTTTTGTTCAGGTCTTGATGTGGAACTGTTTTTACGAATTGGTAATCAATCTGTTTTACAGAGCCATCTCTTAATATTATCTGTTTACCATAATAAAGTCCGGAAACATTCTTCTTGTTTCTATTTTTATAAGAGTGGTTCTTTATGAAGTTGGTCTCATCGTCCTTATAATACTCACTAGCTATATCAAACACATATTCATTCCAAAAGTAATCCCATTTAGCAAATACCGAGAAATCATTCAGAATAGAAAGAATGTCCATTAATCTAATGAAGAAGAGATGCTTCTTATGTTTAGACGCTAAAGTTTCTATGTTATGAATGTAACCTTTAATAGCTGCTTGATAATCATTCGTTATATCCTTAAACCATATGGAGTTATGATGAAATGTTTCATTTTCTTTAATGAGAGCATTACGAACGTAAATCTTTTCTGGATCGTTTATATACTGAGGAAAGTTGAAACATTCGATATTAGGATTATTTGTCACATAATAACTAATAAAGTTATCTGGGAAGATAGATAAATCCAAATAACTAATCGAGAAATCATGACTCTTTATACGATGAATCAGAGCAGAAAGACGCCACATGTTTGTTCTAAGTGAATTTAATATTATATCTCCCATAGACTCTATTGCTCTTGATCCATCATCAAAGTACATCTCTGATGTTAACATCTTCTCTTCTGAAGTTAACTTTAATTGCGATGGTTTCTTTAATAGTGTTTCACCAATAGTTTGTGGTATTAATTTATCCATAAATTGATTTATCAAATCATGATTCATAGTTCTAAGTTTATAATATTTAAATACAGACGAGTTTTTGCCAATAGAATCAGTCACTCCTAGTAAATATAACTTAGCATATCTCTTTTCAGGTGGTAGAGCAATATGACTATCCATACGAACAATTCTAGCATTGATTTGGTTAATCTTTGATATATTACTAACTCTTGGAATTATAACTAGATTATTTGTTGCCATCAACGATACTCCAACATTAGCAACATCGGAAATCAATAACACAGAAATCAATTCACCATAGAGATTGTTTGGAGAATTGTATAACCTGTCGACAATGAACGATCTTTCTTTCGATGTTTGTGATCCGCTCAATATTTCATAGTAAATTGGTGTGAAGTGAGTACACGATTTCTTATGATTCTTTAACGTAGATAAACACATTTTACATATAGAATTGGGCTTAACCGGTGATCCATGTCTAACTAATCCATTATATTCCAATATCTTTGCATATTGATATAGTCCAAAGTTTGCCAAACGATTATGATAAAGAATTGTTTTTTCATCATAATTAGAATTGAAAATACATAGATCAATTAAGAATTCTCCAATTGCTGAATATTTGCCAATATTCTTTCTATCAAGGAACGAACCGTTATAGATACCTTCATTATCCTTTGTTATATCATGCTTATTCCATTCCGTTTTTGGTGGTAATACGGCGTCATAAATACTCATTCTTTGTCCTTCTTCATCATCTTCCTCATCAGTTGTTTTGAGTGTTTTTAATTGAAGCCCAGAAGCTTGAAGTTGATATAGAATCATCGAGTCTGAGACAACCGTGTTTCCAATTTTGATTTCAGTTGGATATCTTGGATTAGATGTATTGGACATATACAGACACTTGTCTGCATCACCAAATACTGGTATCTTAATTGATTTAATAGTTTTCTGTTCATATTCATGTTTGATTATTGATTTAGAATAATATATGTATCTATTTTTAAGTATATCTGACGCTAACTTCATTGTACTTGGTTTTAATTCATAGATAGTTTCATCATCAAGAACTCTCTTTATATCGAAGAGTTCATCTCCATAAATCGTTTTTGTATCTGTATCTATTATATTTAGTATAGATGCGAGTTCTGATAAACTAGAATTGAAAGGTGTTCCTGATAAGTAAATTATCTTTAAATTCAATTCCTTCGCCATTCTAGTCAAATATGCAAATACAAATCCATATGTATTCATTCCACTCTTGGAATATAAACGTTGGAACTCATCTACAATGATTATATTTCCTTGTAAACTTTTCAAGTAATCAACATTGACATTTAAATTTCCAGATGTATATTGTTTGAGTAGATAATTCACATCTTGTATGTTTTGTTTTGCATAAGAAGGAAATAATCTATTAAATAACATCTGGTAACCATAGAAACGAACATATTTTGATAGTGAACTCATGATGTGTTGATTAATGGAATCTTTTTCAGCAACCGTTTTTGCATTATCTAATTGACTTAATAACTTTGATTCAACTAGATTAAACATCTTTCTAGACATCTCTTTCTTGAATGCATCTGATGTCATCCACTCACCAACTATTATTGCCTTTGGAATATTAACTCCAGATAGAACTTGATTGATTTTGGCAATATAAATTCTTTCAAGTATAATGAATAAACCAGTTAATGTTTTGCCACTACCTGTTGAATATTGAAGTATCAAAGTATTTCTATCTCGTGAACTCAGAATGTAATATTTTGGTACAATCTGATGAGGTTGAAGCAATACATAATCAGAATTCTGAATTGATTTATCATATTTCAGACTTGTGATGAGTTTATAAACGTTCTCTATTTCCATTTATAAATCATTAAAGTTCAGAAAGATACTATAGACGTCTTTTTCTTAAAAAAATAGGCTTTTTGGGCCTAAAACCACGTATTTTTGCCGTTTTTCACATGTTCAAATAAACTGATTTTTTAATAAATTAATATCATGACATTGAGAATTTCTAATGGTATTTATGACAAGAATATATACATCACATCTAATAAATTTACTACGGACATATACTTTCCTTTAAATAACAGTTTTCGTATTGATGTTAATGAATTTGATGTAGATAAAGTAGCAGATTTAATTAGGCAACATTATAATAAAGCTAATTTCATTATTGACATGAGGCTCGAATATATTATACTTGTTTTAGATTCGATATTTCCTGGTTATATTACTATATTTAATATCTATGATACTACGTTCGAACCAATAAATAAATTTATATCTAGTTCTTCTATGTTTAGTATATCCGAATTTTATTTGTACACATGTTCAAAACAGAAACTTATTGATATGTATTTGGTTATTAAATATGTCTCTAAAAATACAATATGGAAACTATCTTCAGCCATGAATGTTCTGAAACAAACTACATTAGTTGATCTTCTATTGAATTATTTAGGGTTTGCGGATGTAGAACATGTGGAAATAATAGAAAAGGCTGAAAAATTCAAGGATTTGGTACATAATGGATTTAGAAATAATGATAAAAACATACGCATTTTCGACAACAAAAATGAACTAGTAAATGCTTTAATTGTGCTTAGAAATAATGATGAAGAATTAAAGGTGTATTCTAACGCATGAAATCAGTAATTGTGTAACTCATTTTTAGTTTATTTAGATCACATATTTTGATGGAAATAGACATTCCAGGAATGTATTTATATTTCATTTTTGCATTCTTAGCTTCCTCAGCAATCCTTTCTGCTACTTTATTATAGTTCTCGTATATTGTTATACGTCTATTTAATGGAAGTAATTGTTGTTCTAATTCCTTTACCATCATTAATTCCGTTTTCATATCTGTTCTCATACAGTAACCAATAACAAACTTATTTAGATCAAGTCTTAATGGAGATTGAAGAAGATGGTCGTTAATAACATCTGGAAACCTTAATGGTTCGTTATTTAGATTGAAAGGAAGCTCTTTTAAGAACGCATTGAGCCATTTTTCTGTCGTATTCACACTCTTTAAATATTTATTGTTATATGTTTGTTTTAATAACAAATTTAGTGACTTCTTGAAGTCAACATCCTTCATGAACGAACATTTATTGCGTATAACAATAGAATTCATTAATCTTGGATCTATTTTATTATCATTAGCTACTATTTTTAATATAAAATCGGATTCATCTTTATCACCAATAAAGTAATTATGACCATCGAATGGTATTACTTTCAATTGTTGTTCTGATGAACCATAACCATATCCATACAAAGACTCATAAAAAGCATCATGTTGTTCTTTAATTGTTGGCGGCCTATTTGCAAAGAGATAACTAATTTCAGAGAAACCATACTTCAAATCACTTAATTTGTCAATATCAATTACCTCATTTCTACTTATTGAACAAGCTATCCAAGTCTTTGGATGTGCTTTTTTAAACTCTGGAGATGGATTTGAAATCGTAAAACCTTGACATCCTCCTATCAAAAACGATGTTAACTTCATTTAAATGCCTGAAAAATGATTGAAATAAACTCATTTTCTCTTTTGTTTACTGACTTCCGCATATGCAACAACGAGATATATAAATTTACGTAGTTTATCGATGTTATTTACAATAAATTTAGGCGCGTCGATATCTCTCTTATCAAAACACATCAAATAATAAGTAAAATTAAATGGATCGTCAGTTAATTTAACCATATAAGCTTTGTTATAATGGATTATAATTTGGTTTATTTCATTGAGTGATGATACTGTATATATGTCTTTCATAGTAAATAGATCAAAATTCGATGTTTGATGTAATTCTTCAGCTAGTTTAATTAGTTGATCACTGACATCCATTATTGACTCAATTTTGATATCATTTATCAGTTCTATGATGTTTTCTTTCACCAAATTACTATCGAAATCATCAATTATAGAACAATAAACTTCATCCTTATCGATTGAAAAATCAAATACTAGACTCATTTATGTATGTTAATAAATGCTTAATTCTATTAGTCAGATGTTATTTTTTAGTTAAATCGAAATAATGAGCTCGCTTATGTCAATCTTGATATGTATGCTACTTGTGTTGATTATTGTACTCACAGCCATCTTCATCAACAACTCTCTCAATAACCTTCCAAATATGATTGTTAAGGTACTTAAGGAAGACGTCAATAACAAGGAAAGTTATGGCCCTACTCCTAATATGTCTTGGAATCAGGCTGCTTCATTCATGAATATGGATAATGGTCTTCTTACTACTGCTCAGAATAAGGTTTATAAGACTGAGCAACCAGGGTATCTTCCCAGTACTAACATGAAGGGAGTGCAAGATTTTAACCCCATTGCATCGAAGAATGCGCAGATGACTCTTGTTGATAAGAATGATGTCAATGGAGTTCGCAATAGTATTAAGTTCGGTGGCCCAATTAACGCCACAACTCTTAGAGCAAAGAATACTGAGAATAATAAGATTCAGATTGAGGGTGCCGACATTAAGAACGATAAAGTAGTCCACGACCCTGAATCCGCTGTCGTTGTTCAGAAGGATAACATTGCCAAAGCTGAGGAAGGAAAGGACATGGGAGATATACAATTCTCAACAAATTCTAGACAAAACGCTACTGCTGCTACAGACATCCTCACACCATCAACAAATGTGACACAGGAACAATTCAAACGTTCATTTAATAAGGCATTCAAAGTAGGAAAACTATAAATTTATACCGTCTGATATCAGATGGTACCTTTTAATTTCGTTGTTTTTTTGTTTGTACGTATGGTTATCATCGCATCCAGTGACGATAGAGTTGATACGTACGATAAAAACAAGACATGTTTCATTAATAAATCAACAGGAGAAACGTTTATAAGATCAAATTTCAATGACGTTGATATGATTATTGATGACTCGACGGGATATGTTAACATCACAAGAGTTTGTACTATTAATGACAAGAAAATAGATAATTATCTATCAAAAACTTCAAATCTTAGAAGTTTACTGATATATGCAAAATATCAGAATGTCTTTGATATTTTCGATATAACTCCAATGAATTATACCCCCTTCTTAGAAGGGGGTAGAAATGATGAAACCTTCTTAGAAAGTAGTACAAATTCTTCAGGAATTTATGACGAATGGCTGATTAAACACAAAGATTTGCTTATTTCAATTTATAATGATAAGCGTAGATTGATTACTCTAAAACCACCAGAATTAAATGAGATTTACACACATCTTCCATTTATTGATCTAACGAAAACAAATAAAGGATATGATAAAGAGTCAAGAGGTACTTATTTACATCCATTATTAGTACATCCAGTAGCAGAATATGCTGATACAGAGTATGCATGCAAAGTTGCGAGGCTCATGCATATGATAAATACTGAATTAAAACTAAGAAGTATGACAATGGAACAGAAACTTGAAGAACAATCTAACTATATATCTTACTTAAAGGAGGTAAATAGAAACTCAAATGCTGGTAAAAACCATGAAACGCCTGGGTGTATATATTTCGATCCAATAGGAGATAGACCAAATCATTATAAAGGTTGGTATGATGAAACTGAGCACCAAAATGATCATGAATTTATAATAAACAATGTTTTCAATCCTAAGGATACATTTTCAGAATTAAAGTATTATATTAAGAGACATTATTGGGATGATATTAAGATGAATGATGGTATATTTATTGCTAAATCTATCGATAGATTAAGAGACTGTATTCAAGAAATTCAAGATTTCAATGTTAATTATCCTTCTATTGATGTCATTATAGATAACTGTAAATTGGCAAATCGTGGTCCATGTGATGACTTAATGGACGATATGTTTGAGATATATTGTTCTATGAAATCTGGCATTAAACTATTTAAATATGAATTGACAGAGAAGTTATCTTTAACTAAACAAGATAAAGGATTGGATTTATTAGATATTAATCATAAAACAATGGGACAATGTAAGTGTTATTATAAATCATCATTGTCAATATATCCATTAATTAACTTCATCAAATATTGTGAAGCTTATCCAAAATGGAAACATATTTTATACATTCTATCATCAACTCAAATTTCTAAGGAAGTTGGAACTTCAGAAAAATATGAAATTGTTAGAATAGATACTGAAGAATTTATGAAATGGTATGAAGAAAATACAGTCGATATAGATAGTTATGCCTGTGTTAGAAGATTCTTTGCATGTGATGAAAATCAATACAGAGCAGCAGAACAATGGCTTAAAAATGAATTGGAATCAAAGGATTTTATATATCAGGACGAAACTATAGAATACATAAATGATACATTTAAATTGAATATAACGAACGATAATACGTTTGGTCAATGTTTCTCTCATTTATATAAATCACGTTGTTTTAAAATAATACAACCAAAGGATAATAATGGTAGAAAATTATTGGTGTCTCCAACTAAAGTCAAACCAGTACTTCAACAAGAAGACATAAAAACTAAAATTAAAGAAGTCGTATCATGTGGCCAATATAGATTTAAGGAATTAAAGATGTTAATGAAAGAGAATGGAATAGAAATAAGAAAAGGCTATTTTCAAATAAATAACTTAATGGACTTGTTTATAACAAGGCCTAGAAGGGGTGGAAAAAGATCAGAACAATGCCCACATAAAGTTACTGTAGATGCTAAAGGCATGTCTATTGAAATGTGGGAATTGGATCCTGTTACATGTCCTGAAAAAGCGAGACTAATGAGGGAGTTTATTGAACCATTATTTAAATCTGGAAAAACAATTGAAGAAGTAAGGTTAATGGTTAATGAACACTTTCATAGAGTAGATCGTTCGAAAGGTTTTGTTCTATTGTTAGACAAGATGAATATAGTTCATCCTTCATATAAATAACATCCATTTCGAGCACTCGATTCTGCTTTTTTGATTAATCAAAAGAAATGCCAATATCTGATTTGTGGAAGAAACCACCAATGGACAAGGAGTCCGGAAAGTTTTTGCAAGTAGTAGATACTATTTGGGTTGTTTTTTCTCGTATCAATGTTTTCCTTCTGATTGTTTGGATAATCATCGTCGTCATCCTTCTCGTATCATTCAGTCATATCAAGAGAGATGTTGAAGTAACGAAAAATACAGTCGAAAATTCTGATACGTTCAAGAGACATAGACGTCTGTAAATAAATGATTCTGTATAAAAACAGTTATTTTAATTATTTTTGTAAATGAACGTTCGCTATCTGATTAAGAATTGCAAAGGGTTTGGTTATGCTATATCTATAGGTGACTGCAAATTAAAGCAGATTACAAGAAATAAGGATAAACAGATTGTTTATATTAAGGATTCTAAGAACGAAAACAGAATCAAAAATGCAATTAACATTGGTGATGAAGATCTAACATTCGATGATTTCTGCGAAGAAATTAAGGATGCGGAGTATGCTGATGAAAGATTTGATAAGGAAACAATATTCTTTGTCGAAGTTGGAGTCAAAGATATAGAAATAAGAAAACATGATGTTGAGCTAAACCAAGAGGAATTAGAGCGTATAATTGATGAATTTGATATTGATGCAGACATATCTGACGAGAACAAAGAAGCTTACAAAGGTTTCACAAAGCTTCTGATACAGAATCCAAAACAATATGTTAATGCCGAGTGCACGGAAGCATATCTTGATTTCTTAAGTCATTTATATCCAAAAATAAATGACTCTAAGTTACAACGCAGCATACTTCAACTGCTAGTTTATAACCAGAAGAGATGCGATGACCTTGTTCGTGAACATCCAATCTCATTTGAACCAGTTGAGGAAGAGATTACTCGTTTATCGACTGTTTTCTCAGATATGCAGATAGCAGATCCTTATTTCGAAAAGACAGAGGAATTTAATGTCGAACAAATTAATGGTGTATCTCGTAACTTAACTACAGGTAATCTGCTTAAATTTGGAGGTTTCTCAAACAAGTTTGCACAAGTTGAACATGCAAAAAAGAGAGCTAATATTCCTGAAATTAATCGCCTTCGTAATCACCAAGTCATAGATATGCTAGTTCGTAATCGTATAGCATCAGTTCCTCAGACATTCGCAGAATTAAGTATATCAAGGTTAATGAAAACATTGGCTAGGTTCCGCAATTTCCATCTCATACTTATATATCCTAACTATCATCAACCATTCGTGTATAGTGAATACCCAAATAAATCCATGGAAATTGATGTAGAAGGGGGTAATGTTGTAATGGCAGTGTTCCTTAGATATATACTTATTAATTTCTATGGTATGCATGCTGTCGTTAATGAAGAAGACAGGTTTACGAAGTATCTGATGTAAAGCAAAACTAACTTTTTTAATCCTTATAAATATGAACGATTTACAGAAGTATTTGAATGAAATCATTGATGAACAGATTCCAATTGAAAGGTTCGTTGCAGCTGGAATAACTGAGAAGTTAATTAAGAACACATACGGTGTGAAGTGCCCTAAATGTGGTTCGGAAGACGTTAATGAACAAGAAATGCAAACTAGAAGTGCTGATGAAGCGAGTACCAAACTGTTCGTCTGTTTACAATGTGGGAATCGGTGGAGAAAGTAATTTTCCATTACGGTACATTAATGCTATACGATAAGTTCAGTATAGTTTATTCTGTCATAAAAACAAAAAAGAATTCGGGCCTATTAATTGGTTCCAAATGGATTATTTTTTTTTCTCCAGTATTTCCATTTGTTGTCTCACATGTTTATTAGTATATCTAGGCCTGTTCTTTTTCTTGTCGGATTTGCGCTTTCTTGAACCGTTTTCTGAGTCATTCTTTCGTCCCATGTATAACTTCAAATAAAAATAGGTTTATTGAACTACTCTGATAATAACTTATTAAACGTTAATGCAGATTCAAATCTATGAAAGTGCTCGTTGAATTCATCTCTAGTCATATTGGGTCTTCTTGCATATTCTTTAAGTGTTTCTATTTTGCCAGGAACAACATCGTCTCTTAGTTCTAAAACCTCTATATTATCACCGTTAATACGTCTTCTGTGTTTATGTTTTGCGTTTTCCCGTTTGAATAAATCATAATGCCGTTTTGATATTATCTTCATATCAGTATAATTCGTTCCAAATTGAACATTAAATGCGTCAATAAATTCTTCTTTTAAGTATTCTCCTAAATCAATGAATTTTATTATGAATTCGCGTTCAATAGACTTATTCTGTTTTGCCTCCTCTAAGCTTGGACGTTTTACTAATATTTTGGAACCTGTCGCATCTTCAAGAATACCTGTTTGATGATTTGTTTTATATAATCCAGATAGATACTTTCCAAACGCATATGTTGTATTTATCCTTAGGTCGAAGTTATTATTTATATACTCAATAGCGTCGTCATACAATATACATTCATGTGTTTCCAATTCATTTTTTAACCATTCTCTTGCCCTTCTTATATTTTCTGGAGTTCTTTGCCATGTTATCACTGTAGGTTGACGAAGTACTCTAGGTAAACGTTCGATATGAACTTTTTCTTTAACTACTTCTTTAACGCTTATATTTATGTCTAAGCGTTCCAAAATCATTTTCATTGACATTATAGTTTCTTGTCTATGAAATTCTTGATTAAATTCTGTAATTATATGCTCTAGAGTATCTCCATTCATTGATGTAATAAACTCTTTGAAAATATTACCTTTTTCAGGAACGATTTCGTCTTTTAATTCCAAAACTTCAACACATTCATGATTATAGTTACGTCTTTGTTTTCTATGTTGTCTGTCCTGCATCCATAAATAGTTGTATTTCTTTGTTATATACTTATATGAAACATCTGTTTTAAAATGTACATTAAATGCTTCACATACTTCCGTTTTTAAATAATAACCATATTTAATATACTCAATAATAAATTTCTCTTCATCTTCTTTATGTTCAGGTTTTGATTTTAATACTTTATTTCCATTTATTGATGGCAGTCCTTCGTTTGGTTTATGCATATACATATCACCAAATAATTTATTAAACGTTATTGATGACTTTATATCCAAGTTAAATGTATTGTTAATATATGTTTCTATATCATTATATATTAATGTTTCATTAGTTTCTAGCATCATACGCAACCATTTTCTGGCATTTTCAACTCTCTCTTCGTAAATTATATATTTTAAAACATCATCTGTCTTTTCATGGTACCACTCAAAGAAGTCATGTCGATCTACAAATTCAATATCAAATAAATCATTATCAAATTCACTGGTTAATTTAATATTATCATTTACATATAAGATATGTTGATATGTTGGGTAGTTTAGACAGAAGTTTTTGAATGATTTCAATAAGGAATTGCTGAGTGTAGACTCTTGATAAAACTTACACTGGCCCATTCTACGATTATTTAAATCTAATAAGTCTACTCCTTTATCAATCTTAGATAGTGATAGGTATTCTGTTTTTGCATACTTGTATATCGTGTAATTAAAACGTTCAGCACAATATATTTCAAACATCATAGCTACAAAGTTCTTACTTCCGATTTCATATGTGTTTTTGCATGAATAAATCATCTCTTCTATTGATGGAACACTAACTTGAAATGTTTGAATTTGATTTATAGCGTTCTTTACGTCATTAATATCTTCAAATTGAATTATATTGTTCTTTCTCCAAGTAATGTTTTCAAATCTATTACATTTTACGTAGAAATTCAGTTCTCTGAGCGTTTCTTTAGGATTATAAACATTATTTATCACATATACATCTGGATCAGTCTCTAATAACGTTTCTATCTCATTATGCCAACACTTGTATGCATTATTAACAAAATTTGATTGTTTTAATAGTATAGAACCTGGTTGATCATGGTTCATACCCATTTTTGATTTAGCACATTCTTCAAACATATCATAATGAATTTTATCTAGAATTCTTCCTATTTTAAATATGTTTACGCTATCCGATTTCATTAATATAAAATTCAACACCGTTACATTAATATATTCTCCGTTTATCCATGCATTTTCATCATTTAAATCATAGCTAATATTAATGAAACCACTATCATCTACTTTGAATTTAGTTATAAAATATTCGTAGCTTTTCCATAATGAAAACTTGAATATATCTTTCATAGATTCAAAACCCAGAAATCTAATCAACTCTGATATATTAAAATACAACATATCGTATGTTATTAATTCTATATCGATATATTTATAACTATAGAATTTATGTCCATCATGCTCGATATATTTATATCTAGTTACTCTTTGTTGTTCCATATATGTCTTTCACTAATAAAAATAAATTCATAAGACAATTACTGAGCGTCTATGTAGATGGCATCTCTAGACACACCGCAAGTGTCCTTACCGTATGTCATACGGAATGTTCCATGAATAGTATGGCCTCCCTGAGTGTCTGTCTCACCCCATGATTTACCCCATGAGTTCAAAATTGTCCAGTATGGAGGATTGTTTTCCAAGTTATATCCAACTGCCAGAACTGCATGGTTCAAACCATTAGGATTGCATGTACTTGGATCAAGAATTCCACCTGTATAGAACTGGACTGGATTAGCATTGATAGCTATGGGAAGAGGCCCATGTTGGACAAGTGCAGCACGCATAGCATCTTCTCCACCTCTTATTACGCCAGAATCTTCAGCCTTTACAACACCTTTACTTGAATCATAGTGGCATGTCTGATCAACGCCAGCGTAAGGATAGTCCTTTGTCTGTTCAACCTTATTTTTCTCTACGTACCTAGCCGCTAAAGAGAGATTGCCACCATTACAACCACTGTCAGTACTGTCACAGTCCACTAACTGCTGAACGGACAGATCATAGAGTGTCCCGTGCTTGATGGCATAACTACTGGCCAAACCTTCTGTAACAGCATGCGCCCAACAAGACCCGCAGGATCCCTGATCTTTGACATCATTGACTACACCTTCACTAACCCAATCAAATTTATCAGGAACATTATCTCCAACAACATAATCTTCATAGCTATTTGTTGAGACACTAGATCTATTGATAGGTTCATATGATGTATGTCTAGAGGCAAATTCTTCAACAGTAAGGTCCATAAATTGAGTGATACCATAAGTTGCATGTGCATCAGTTTTCTGATACATCTTCATTGCAGCCATGTTATCTTTAAAGATCTTGAAACGCATCTTCTCGATCTCTTTGCCTTCATAGTGTTTGCCAAATTTCTTCTTAAACTCCGCCCATTCCTTCTCATATCTGCAGGCAGCGAATACGAATAAAACGAGTAGTGTTAGCATTTATAAGTGGTAAAAATAATGGAAATGAAGCGACAAATACACATTTTACTTATAGCTTTGACACCATTCTTCTATATTCATTTACTTCCTTCATCAATTTATTATAGATTTCGATCTTTTGATCCATTAAGACTTCGATATATTCAAGAAATTCACGTTCAAACAAGTCATCATCTTCATTTGTTATTATGTTTTTCCATCCTAATTTCTTTATAAATTTGGCGTCAATGTTTTCATCTTCTTCATTTTCATATGCCCTGTCATATTCTTTAGGGTCATCTAGTTTATCTATAATTCTTTCTGCTATTTGATTATACCAACAATCCATCGATTTATTAATAGTATGATGTTTATCATAATCATATTCGTACGTTTGTTCATCTTGTAGTTCAAATCTTAGTTCTTCTAGTGCATCTTCTAGCGTTTTATTATCGATTTCAATATATGAACATGGATTGAAAATAACGCATCCATAATTGACATATTTGAATACATATCCTGGCTTAAATATAGGCAGAAAGAAGGATTCGAGTATCTCTGTACTTGTTGGTTTTAATACCTTTGGTTTTCGTCCATTTTTTCTAGCTATTATGTTACTAAATATACTCTTTATAATTGGGTCCATGATAGAAGCACATTAAAAAATAGGCTCATTTACTCTTCCTTGTCGTATATGTCTCCTCTATATGGGACTATTCTGTTATAGATGTTCCTGTATATGTTATTTTAGCTCGTCCTGACAAATATTTATAGTCATGGTTAATCTCTAGTTCATCAAGAATTTTAATCAATCCTTTTTCACCTTCATAATGATGAAAACGAGTATTGAACATATGAACTAATTCAGTTAATGTCGTCATTTTTTTAACTAACGGTTCCAGAAACGTTTTAAACTCAATCGATTTAGTCGAATAATACTCTTCCTTTAATTCAAACACACGAATCTTATTAGCATCGCAACAAACAAATCTAGGAACTATTAATCCTCGATGAACTATTGTCATAAACATGTTCATATAACCTGTTGATTTTAAATATCTTGATGTTATTTCATATCCTAATCGTTGTTTCAATTCATTAAGAAATTCTTCTGGTCTCCACTGGCCAGGACCGATTATATCAATAATAGTTGAAATTTCAATAGATGGATCACCTCTAAATGTTGGTTTATCCAGTCCTATAAGCATCATGCGATGATCTTTATCACGCGGCATTCGAAGACCGTGTGCTTTTCCTTTATATAAATGTGAGAACATCATTCCAAACACATGTTTATCTGAAATAAACATATCAAAATTGCTATTAATATAATCAATAGCATCTTCTCTATATATAAATGGTTTTTCTTTTAGCTCATTTTTCAACCATTCTTCTGCTTTCAAATATTCATTTTCATTTATATATGATATCATATTCTTTAGAGCAGTTATTTTTGTTGTAAATTTTGTTTTATCAAAATACCACTCCATGAATTCATCTTGGTCCACGAGTATTAAGTCAAAATCATTGCATTCAAGTACATCTTGTGTAATATTAGCTTTAGAATTAACATACAAATTATGCCTATATTCTGGAAAATCAGTGCAGTATTCAATAAACATATGTATGGATTCCATTGAAACATATGTCTTTGGACTCATATAACATTTACATTGACCCATAATACGTTTCTCAGTATCTAATAAGTCTAATCCACGATCTTGTTTCGTAAGAGAAAGCTTTTGGCCTAGTCCGTCACAAAACATATCGATATCGTACTTGATTGAACAGTACACCTCAAACATTTTAGCTCTACGAATATTAGTATCGGTTTTCCTCTTTTTCAAACATCGTTCTATCTTCTTTTCAGAAGATATTTTTGGGAATTTAAATTCTTGGATGTCTTTAATATATTTAGGAATATTCTTGATATTTTCAATCTTTAACATAGAACGATGATCGGGTGCTCCAGAATTACTAATATAAGTTATATCAGACCATATTTCATATTTTGCAGTTAATTTTAACATATTAGCTGTATCTGTAGGATTATATATCCCATTATAAATAATCCATTTATCATCGTGCCTTGCTATAGTATCTGAAGTAACATGGTATGTTTTTTCCATTCCAGAAACAGGTTTTAATACAACACAACCAGGCAAACGATGGTCTATAGTAGCATTAGAGTTTTTGAGATCAATTTTTAACTGTTCATTCTCATCCTTTAAGCTTTTAATTTCATGTGTTAACTTCGTTTGTTTTAAATGATGGCGCTCATTTAATAGAATCATTGCTTGGTCCACTTTTGCTCCATATTCTTCATCGGCATATAGAGCAATAACGTTTATTAATTTAGGATGAATATAAGTACCTCTTGCTTCTTTATTATATCCCTTATTTGTTTTTCTTAAATCGATGAATGGAAGATGTTGATATATCTCACGAAGTTTCTTTGTTGTTAACTTTACTTCATCAGACTTGTCACTATAAATATTAATCAGAAGATCAATATTGTTAGATATCCACGAGTCATCACTCATTTCAGAAACTTTAACTTCTGATGTTTCTGGCTCATCACTTAATTCATTCAGAGTTTCATCTGTTGAAACATTACTAGCACCTTTTGTGCTAGTAATGTTTTCATTAACAATTTCTCTGTTTTCCTGGTAACTTGAGGTGTCATTATCAAAACCATCATCTCTAGATTTTTCAGTATTTTCTTGTGAATCATTGATACTAGATGTACTGGGCTCATTGGGCCTAGTAGAAATTTCTTGAGATTCATCGACGCTTTCTATATATTTGAATATATCAAATACTTGAAGGTGTCTTGCACGAATAAGTAATTTTCTTAGGTTTATAGATCTTTCCATAAATCGTTTTAATGAACTTCCGTTAATAGAACAAACCCTAGTTGCATTGATATATCCAGTTTCATCATCTATAACCATGTTAATGTCGTTGAAATTTGAACGAACAAATTTTTCGCCTGTAATTTCATTAACAAAGAACTTTTTATTGACGTCATAATAATCAATCCGTTCTTCATCCGTCGCGTATATGAGTTGCATTCAATGATCATAAAAATATTTTTGATGTAAAGAAACTATACGATATCGCCTAGTTTACTCTTCCTTGTCGTATATGTCTCCTCTATATGGGACTATGACTCTAGATTTACCTTCAACAATATCCATAAATAACTTACGTCCTTTAGGAATGAATTCGCCAGCTTTTTTGTAATATATATCTATCGCTTTTTCTATCGACAATGGGAATGAATTAGGTCCAAAACCATATATCTGATATGTTGGTGGAAGCGAATATGAATTAATTACTGCTGTCATAATTGATCGGAATAAGCTCATTTTCAAGAGAATATATGCTAGTTTCGCATATACAACCCATTTTTCCTCAGTATCTTGTGGTATATACTCTCCACAACTTCCAATAACGTTGGCAAAGAAGAGATCGTTAGCCGTTCTAAGTAATAAATCAGGGCTGATTGGATACATAAAATCATTCATTGTAGCCAAATCAATACAAGTTGGTTTATTAATCTTGTTAATTTGTGTTGTGTATATTAATTCAGATAGGCAACCGTTATTAATTGTTTCTGGTAGATCGTTTTTGAGTCGAGCATCATAGCATTCTTGTGAATACATAAACAAGGCAATTCCAGGTGATTTTCTTCCGACCCTACCTTTTCGTTGCGTTATTTGGGACTGATTCGCAGGTACCTTAGTTAAGTAATTCGATCTATAATCATAAATTAAAGGCATAAACATGTTCTTTGTATCAAAGCCGCAATCAACTACGAGCTTTAATAACTGTATTGTCTTTCCAGTTTCAATCACAGACGTTGTTATAATTATTTTTGTTTCAAATTCAAGTACATCATCATTAACTTCATAAGGAGCTTCTAACAACATCAATGATAGTGGGCTAAAGTCAGCAGAATAACCCATAATCAATACTCTCATCTTGCCCTTATTTTCCTCTCTCCATTCTTCTAGTTGTTTTTGTGTAGTTTTACGGTCCAGAACGAATACTGGTTTATCAGTTATTGCCTTTGAAAGAACCCTTGTAATTGTCTCAACCATCATCAAACCAGGTACAAATATTAATGCATCCCTACACTGGAAATCACGATTATATTCATCTATATGAACGAATGATTTCGACTCAAATAATGGTTTGTATAAATATTTGGTAAAGTAATTTGCTGTTGTGATATACATGTCTTTATTTTCTTGAGATATCTGTTTCACTGTTTGATCTGATAGATAATTAATGTCTATAGGGTTGTTTGGAATTCCTTTAATTGTTGATAGAATATATTTAAGTGATAACCCAGGTTTTAATAATCCGAAATAACTTAATATCTCTTGTTCAGATAAAGTAGCTGATGCAAAGACGAATAAAGGGCACTCAGGTCTCTCACCAAATTTATTTAGAACTTGTTTAATTGAAGCTACAACTGATAAATTAGGTAATTCAAGAATATGAGCCTCATCTACTGTAATAAGAATATATTTCTCTAGCAGTTTCTTTACACGGCGTTCATCTCCTTTAGCTTCTGCATCTAGAATTGATGTCAAGAAATTTTGAATGACCTGAGTTGTACAGAATTCAATAAATGCCCTATCAGTGGATGGTACCTTAATGTCTCCCGTATGAATGGCAAGCTCCTTTCCCAGACTCCAACTCGTCTCATAATTCAAAATATCATTAACACCATTATTTGTGAGGTTTTTTCTAGGCTCTGACATAAGTAATGCTCGATTATATTTGGTCAAAAGCTGTTTATAGCTCTGTGGCGGATAGACTGTGCTCTTTCCAGCGCCCGTAAAAGCCCGTAGGATACTAATTCTATTTAAAACACCAGGAATTTGAAGTTTATCATCGAGAATTTTGAGATATATATCAATAGCCTTCCATTCATTAGTCATTCTTTCTTCTTCTGGAGTTAATTCAGATCCCTCTGGCCATATAAACATATTCTTCAATAACAACGTTGGTAACGGCATTTATATATGGAAAAACAACCTACATCAATATCTTTTTATGGACTTAAATGATAACTGTAATCTTAATAATTATACTCACTATATTGATTTTTGGTCTAATTATCTGGAAGTTAACACATCAAAACAAACTAGATTTCAATATGAATGGAGGTAAGGTAGAGAGCACTTATGAGACATTGCATACGAACAAAATAGTTGATATAAACCAATGTAAAACAGATATCGTAGTTAAGAAACCAAACGGCAAAAACGTTTTTGTTTCTGTTCAGGGAGAAACGTTTATAGATGAAGGACGTAGGATACCTGTTGATTTCGATAAATTAAAGGCAAAAACGTTATTGCTCCTTGAAGAAACCAATATGAACTTTGATTTAGTTCGAGCTATAAATATATCTCCAGATTCTTGGACAGGTAAATGGAGACCGCGTTTATTCGAACACATATTTAAAAACTATAAACGTGTTCGTGGGTGTCTTGAATGGGGCAAATATATGTCTCCAGAAGAAACTTATAAGTATATACAGAAACAACCACATATACCAAAGAATTTAACTGTCAAAACAACTGATTACCAGCGTCAACTGTGTTTAAATGATTTATTCAGACCATATATTGCAGGAGCCGATCACAATAAAAATATACATACATCGAGTAATTATGTAAGCGTTCTTCAACTCAAAAACAACAATTATTATAACGAAAAGAAACCTGAAAGTTACTACGAAGAGTTAATTAAACAATGGACATGGACTTCTCCGGATGATTTCAAAGAGAAATATGAACGGTTTATTAATATGAACTGCATCGATGTATTTAATTTATTAATGTTTGAATCGATGAAGCTGCATCCTAACGTTGTAAAGTTCTTCTCAAGGTTTAAATATAAGGATTATTCATACCATCCAACAGCTATATTTAACGACATACCTATGTTAAATGAGCTTACGAATGAATTAGAGACTGGTAATAATGAAGTTATATATTTATATGGTAACTTAACTCACTGTCCTAGTTATATCACATATTTATTCGAGACGTATAAATGTTCTTATTATGAACACCCTTTCGATAACCTTGTGGATATTTTATATCAGGAATGCAAGTCTTTAGAAAGAGATACAACATCGGATGAAGCAAAATTATGTCATGAAATAGCAGATGAATACACATACGACATGCGTTATTTCCAAGAGGGAATATTGAAATGGAAGTTGCGCTCATTAGAAGAACTTGAAAAGAATAGAAAACTAATCTGTCATGAAGCCGCATTCATTGCTTTGAATAAGCTTGATAAGAAGTTGAAACCTAGAGTTATTTGCCTTAGAAATAAGAAGGCATTAAGTCAAGCAGGTTCTAATCATTCGATAACTATATTTGAACGTGATGGCAAGACATATCTATTTGAATCCAGTTATGGCGAACATTATGGTGTAATTGGTTTCAAAAATATAAATGAAATCATCAAGTCATTTGAAGATGAAGGATTCAAAGCTTATGATATAACAAATGAATTAAGAGTTGGTATGAGTATTTATGACATAGATAAAGCATGCAACAACGTTCATAGAATAAAGTCACAGTCATGATTGCATTGACATTGATGTTTATATTTTTGCAGTTTCTGATTGATCAATGGGATTAATGTTTTTGTATCTCTGTTTTCATTTATATATTTCCAGAAATAATATGTGAAACAACCACATGTAAGTTTATCCTTTTTGAAATAGACTTGAATTGCTTCTTCTTTATCATGAGCTGCTGATATTGTTAATATATCTTCATTATCGTCTAAATCACATATAGAACCAGAGTGACATGAGTCAGTTATGATCGTTAATTGCTTTGATTTATTAAACGTTGAAATAAGGTTGAGTACTGCATCGTCTAAAACATTACCATCTCTGAAAACAAATGCTTCGTCATAACCATCAGATTCATCTCCGTTTTTATCCTTTACAGAAGCACCATGACCTGTAAAATATATAACCAGCTTCTTTGTTTCGGTAGATAAAAACATGGTCATCAACTCTTTGAAGTGCTTTCTTTTTACATCTTTGAATATATAAGGTTTATAACCGAGCTTTGTTAGTCCATCATAAGTTATTTGGCCATCATTTATAGGTCCGTCTTTCAAACTATCTAATGTTTTAGAGTATGTGTTTACGAATATAAGAGCGAGTTTTTCATATCCAAGATCGATGTGCTCTGATTTATGTCTACATAAACACATCTTATTTTCATTACGTGTAAATATGCCTTTTGGCGTTTTCGAATCGACATTTTTATACGTTTTTAAATATGAGCAGTGAAAACTCAAGTACAACTAGCATTCTCGCAGAAATCTACGAGGATAAGTGTGATGCCAATCGTTTTGCAATCCAAGGTTTCCAATCTAGAGTTGGTCAAGTGAAATATCTCGACGAGCCTTCTTATGTGCAACCAAAGGTCACGCAAGATAATGATCTCAATTTCAGTCTTTTCGGTGGTGCTGCTAAGAAGCCAAAGACTGTTAAAGCAGATGAGAAACCAATTTATCCTTCATTAAATGATATTCCAGATAAGGATGTGAAAGAGTTCCTTTCTGCATGTCATATTGATTATATTACTTCCAATCATAAGTCTAATTCTATCTTCATTGTTCCTGACAAGAAGTTCATGGACGCAATTAAGGAAGACATCAAGAAATCACTTGGAAGCATTAAACCAGATTCACCTGAAGCAATTCTTCACATCAAGTCTGCTAAATTGATCTACAAGGCCTGTATTCTTGATGTCCATGGTGATAATGACAACGGTGGTTTCCAATACAGAATTCCACAGACTTATCCTGAGGAGTTTGATGACTCTGTAGTCTATCGTCGTACAAGTAGATACGATAACAAGGTCTTCTACATCCAACTCTCCAAGAAAGGATGCAAGATCTCTAATGAGTCAGATATGTCAGGGGCAATTACTCTTGAATTTATGGACCGTATAGGACGTCTCCCTAACTATCTTAGCTACGTAATGAAGGGAAATATTCTTCCATTACTCTCTGAAAAGGCCAGTGCCAAGAAGAAGACTTCTGGAAAGAAGAAGTCCATCAAGAGACGTTTCCAAGAGCTTATGAAAGCTAATGAATATGACAAAGAAGCTGGTGCCTACAAGTTTGTTGGCGAGATGATTGAAGCATTCGGTGTTGATAAATGCAAACCATACTATGGTGCTAACTTCCTTCAATCAGCTTTGTCTATGATTACAGCTTTCGGAGAGAAGGCTTCTTGTGATTGCGGATGCGGTGATATCGATGGAGCTCATATGTCCATGATGAAGACATGGAAACCTAAGGTTAGAGCACTTCTGACAAGTCAGAATATTGCAAAGATCACTGATTATTCTGCCAAATATGTCGACTCAATGGTTGGTTTCTTAGCTGATAATGATTACGCTAAGGCCAAGTCATATACATCAGATCGTTATTTCAAGCAGATCAAGAATGCCTACAAACAAGTGGCTAGTGATATTAAGAGTGATAACGAACTCAACAATACCATTGCAGGTGATGTTGGTTATGGTATCTATGAAAATACTGGTAACCTTGAATTAGCTTTGGAGATGATGAATTCTACTAAGCAATGTCTTGCCAATGGCAAGAACATGAGTTCTCAACAACTCAATGCAGCTGCAAATCTTCTGTCTGATTTCGTATTCCATTCATTCAACTCTCAATCATTCTATCCAATTGTCAACGTTTCTAGCAAGACTACAATGAAGATGAGTGGCGGAGATCCCGATGAAGACGATGATGAACTTGAGCTTAATCTTGAAGGCGGAAAGTGCACCTGCGGCAAGTGTCCAGAGTGCTTGAAGAAGAAAGCTGATGAAGAGGAAGAAGAACCAAAAACAATCGATGATATGGAGAAGCTTGATGAACTGATTTAAACACAAAAACAAAGCTTCAACTGTTATTTCTGAAGGCTCTATTTTTGAGTCAGTTTTATTGGATGAAGAATTGGACCCCAGATCTGGGGTCTAACTTTCATATTCAGAATCATTAGAACTTTGTTCATTAATTTCTGAAGATTCATTATATGTTAAATCTTTCTCATCGTCTATCTTTGAGTCATTTTTATTGGATGAAAAGTTCGCCTGCGAATTCACTGTCGAACTTTTATCCGAGATAGTTCTTCTCAACGCTTCCAGAAAGCTTTATTAATCCATCTGATTTCCTAAGCATTTCATATATCTGGGAAGTTATCTTCTGCTCATTAATAAACGTAGCGACTGGATGCTTAGCTTCAAGGTTTCTTTGATGATGCTCTAATGAAGTTGACAGCATGTATATGCTAACTTGTTTTGGTGTAAGGTTATTTTTGAAGCACAATTTCTCGAATTCCTTTGAACCAGAGAAACCACTGAACCATTCCACGGTATTACTATTGGCATCAGTTATACCTGTTGCATTGAATACAAGTGGATGAAGAGCAATAGATCCTACTGGAGCATTAGAAGATGCAACAACGAACTTTGGCTCGTTTATTGCACTAAATTCATCGGAGATATATTTATCGAATTTAACACCCTTATACATCTTCTCTGCAAGCGTTGGGATATCTTCATTAGTTTTAATGGTTCCGATATAATAGCTCGTAAAGGGCACGCCCGGAAATGTTCCTAGGGATGATGCTGTCAAAACATCGCAAACTTCTTTATTCGAGCGTGAAGTTTCAGCACCTTGTCTATTTGCAACAGATCCACGAGATAACCATAGAATCCATGCAGCAAGAACAGCTTCGTATGTCTTTGTTGAATAAGTAACACCTTCAGGTTTATATGAGTCAACAATAGTAGGAAGTCCGACCTTTCTCATTACATCAGTAAATGTCTTGATTTCTGATGGAGTTATTCCCATTGTTGGACCCTTAGAACGAATATAATCTTCTATGAAAAGAAGCCCAGAGAAGAACCCTGAAATCCTAGATTTAGTAATGTTTTCATTACCCATCTGGAAGAATATATTAACTTCCTTAGTTCCTTTCTTATTATTTAATTCTTGGGCTTTCTCTTTTGCTTTCATTACCCCAAAGTTTATGAAGGCCGGATTAAGACTTGAATACATGTCTGAAAGGTACTGGAGGGGATCTTCTGCCGGCATCTCCCTGATTAATTGGTTAATTAATTCTGTAATAGGTACACCTGTTGAATTTTCTGCACTCATTTGCTTTCGAGTTAAAAAATTGAAGGAAAAATAAAACCGTGATATGACCAGAATCATTTTGGAGCTACTAATGGAGAAGCTCCAACTACAGTTCGAGATATACCTCCTTTGGCATTACGAGTTGTTTTCTGTCCACTCATTACTTTGTCAATAGTTGCTGTATTAGTACTGAAGTTTGGTATTTCTCTCTTCATATCAGGATTCATATTCATGAAGAAGTTCTTTCCTGATGATTTGTCGTAAGTGTCGAGATCATTATAAATTATATATTCTGGAGGTACTTCATCGTTAGGCAGATATGCATCGTCCATTCTCAGATGGGCACCAACATATTTAGATGGAATGGCTTGTATTGGTTCGTTATTAATACGGTCATATAAACTCTCCCCTTGTTTCTTTCTGAAGTCACCTCTGACGTCTAAATTCTTTCCACGCTGGTCTTCAGCAAATGTTTTAGCCGTTCTATACTGTCTGAATTCACGTTCGTTATAATCACTTTTCTTACCTCCTGCTTCAAATTTTTCGATTGGTGAGTTCAATAAATCAACAGGAGATTGATTCATTTGTGCATTATAATAATTCTTTCTATCTAGACGTTGTTCGTTTTTGAATCTGATATCTTGTTTATCGAAATATTCAGCTATGAATCCGTATGAAGATAGATATTTTGTAAACAAATCAGTTATAGCATTCCATGATGTTTCTACTCTGTTTACACCTTTATGAGATAGTTCATATGAAGGAGCGTTTATAAGGTTTGAATCTTCAGCAGAAACAACAACCGCAGCAAGTATACGATAATTTCCATTCGAAACATGGAACAATGTTTCTATTTTTTGAACAACTGGGTTATTGTAATCAAGAATGAAGTATCTGTTCTTTAAATAAGCTTTGTTGGGCGAATTCTGGAAACATCTAAGTATCATGTCTAGTTTATTTGTATCGTCTTCATCGAATATGAATCCTGTTGAAAATATAAATGAAACATTATCGAAGAACCATCCTCTCTCTTCTGAGTAATTTATGAGTTTATTTCCATCTTCATCAATAGGTACCTTCTCCGATTGTAGATAGTCATTCACAATCTCAGTATTCTTAACCATTGACTTGAGTTTATCAGCAATATAAGCTTTCTGAAGCGTCGATTCCATACCAAAAACGCGTTTTGGAGTTCTTTTTGGTTCAGCTTCCTTGATTGCATCTATTGATGTTAATAACTTGTTTTCATTAGGTTGAATACGTTGATCTGGAAGTAATGGTCCATTTGAATTGTTTATGTCTTCAGATATCTTCTGTTCCTTTTTCACAAGCGTATCTATATTCATTTCAATGGTTTTAAATTGTTGTTTATTCGTCTATGATAGCACTTTTACCACTAATGTGTTCGTCCGCGCATATATGAACAGTTCTTTATAAAAACAATTTTTTTAAGGAAGAAGCTATAATCATGTCATTTACTAAGAGTGGTTTCAGTGGTATTGTTTATGCTTCAGATTTAACTCCATCAACTTTCTTGATGGATTATATTAATGGAAAGGGTCAGTTCTATGTAGAGAACTCAGCTTATCCTGTGGTAAAACCAGGACAAAAGAAGCCCTTCATTGATAATGACTTCAAGTCCAAGTTTGGTGTACAAATTCACACACCATCTATATATGTCAATGGAGGAGGCCAATTCACAACAAGATTCAATATTTTGTTAATGGAAAACAAAGCAAATGGTAGCAAGGTACTCAGAGTGCTCTATGCATTCGGAGGTATTGATGAAAAGACTGGGCTTCCTGTTGAAACTGGTAAGACCGAAGGTAAGTTCAAGAAACTTAGTATTCCACTAACCGATGTCGAACAGCCTGACAAGGCACCTGATGACGTGCAATTGGCTCGTCTTAGTTTCCATTTGACAGAAACACTCATGATATTGCTTGTAGCATATATATTTAGTATTGATCTTGCGAGTTCTGACTTCAAAGCCTGTACTAACAATGCAGAGTTATACGAGACACTTATCTCTGAAATCAATGCATATTTAGAGGCTAAGAAGTGCAAATGTAGAATAAAGAACATGGATGAAGAGATGCTCGCTCATTATAATGAAAATCTCTATTACAACGAGGATAGTACAGTTCCTGGTAAAATTAAGCCTAAGGTTCCTTATTATAAATATGTAGATGGAGAGGAAGTTAGATATGAACGTCTTACTACATTACATGACTTGTTAAAGGATCTTGCCAATGATATATCAAAGAATAAGAGTTCTATAGGTAAGTTCTTTACAGGAGCTAAGCAAGAAATCATTGAGAATTTATGTTTCTGTTCTGCATTGAAGAACTCAAATACACTCAGAGTTTATGAACGTAAGGAGAACGAAGATGACGAAGAAGGTGAAATGATTGAGAATTTCCAAGTCAAAGGTACTTTCTCAATAAAACAGTATGAAGTCGATGGTCCTATAGATAAACTTGCTAGCTTATGCACTAGAATGTACAACCCAAAAACAAAGGGATGGGATCCTATTGAAAGTGAGAAACAATTGATGGATCTATATAAATCTAGAATTGAGGGGCTTGTGTATATTGAATTGTTCTATTCATTTGGAATGTTCAAGGAAGTATCAATAGGTTTGAACACACGTATAGCAAAGATGGATGTCTCTAAAGTAGTAGCTACGAGTAATAATGATGATGAGGCAACTAAGTTATCAGAAATGAGAAGAAAGATGACATCAGCAACTACTGAAGAACAAGGAAATGAAGAGCAAGATGATGAAATAAGCCGTAGTGAAGAGTAAACTCGAACGAAACGATTTTTTTATGGTTTAAATATGGATACGATTGTTTCTAAGTGTTGTAATGCATTCACAATAAACAAAGGTAATTTAATAGTATGTACTAACTGTGGAAATATTGTTGGAGAAGTTGAGGATGAAGATGTTATAGTTGGTATTACTTATAATAATAATCCTGAGATCATAAGAACTTTGAACATGAGTAGTTCATTCGTTCAGACAGCACAAAGATTGGCAAAGGATGTTACATGTATGCTTGTTGATAATAAGATATGTAAGTGTGGCGGAAAATGCAGATTTTTGAGAGATACATCAGGACAGCCTGTATATGTATGCTCTGAGTGTCGACAAATATTGCAAGAGTAAGTTCATAAATAACTTTTTTAAGCTGCTTGTGTTCGAATGAGCTTACTTGATAAATATCAACGTGTTTCTATATTCTATGGTTCCAATAAGGAACATAAGAAACATATCCAAGATGCAGAGCATGGAGTGCAGTTCTTTACACCAAAAGAGTTTAATGATCGCTATGTCGATGATTATGCCTGTGAATATATAAACTTTGATGAATGGGAGTACTATGAAATTGATAATGCTATAGATAAACGTGTCAAGATTTCCATAACAAAATATCCCCATGAATTGAGTGACATTATAATAGACGTATATACTTCTCCAGAATCTGATTTAATGAAATGGATACTGAGTTTTCAAACTAAATTTGGGTGTATATGGAAAATAGATTACAAACAGAATTATGTATTCAAGTTCAAATGCGACGATAATTTAAAAATTAATGACTGGACGAACGATTATTTCGACATGGTTGGTAATAAATGTACTATTGATGGATACAGTACTACTTCCATTAAAGCATCTCCTTATTCTGCCAAATATAAACACTATATTGAATGGATTCAAAAAGGGCGTGAATATTATGGAATTGATATAGAAGATGTTACAGATTACAATGATTTCCATTTCAAAGCATCGATGAACAACGTTCCATGCATCAAATCTGTACTCAATGATTTATTAATTGTTTATGGATATGCGTGGTTGAACCCTTCTGAAAATCCTTTCAAACCTGAAGTAAAGATAGTTCCAACAGATAACTGGCAAATATTTGAACTATCAACAGGTCCTCACAATGTTCAATATAATTGGTATAAAGATGAAGCAAACATTTATGGAGCATGGTTCCCATATATACGTTCTCTGACAGAATTAAAGCGAAAAGAGAAAGATGATCCTGAAGGTGTAGAGGCAATGAGACGCTTACTTATCAAGTGGTAATTCTAATAATATTCAAAATCTTGAATAATTGTTAATAATTAATGTTAAATCAAATGATTAAACGACTTGATAAAAACAATTTTTTTAAGAAAATCTCATAATTTAGCCTTGTTCTAAATGTCAGCTATCGTTGTTGAATACATTAAAAAGGTGTGTGAGTTCCTCATTGGAAACTCAATGGAGGAATTCGAGGGTATGAAAAATAACGAACAAATTGAAGAGAAATTCCTTGAAATAATTAAGAGTAATGAGATGAAAGATGAGTTTGAATTCGATAAGAAGAAAACCATCAATACTGGTATGAAATCTATCAAATTAGCAATCGAGGAATCTATTAAATCTATCTCGGAAAAACTTAAGGAAGATGAAGATCCGGATCTTACACTTGGAGAATCTGATGGTGAAATTAGTGTTCATAATAGTAATGATGAAGATGAAGAGGAAGAAGATGAAGAAGGCGTTAAGCCTCAACCATCAGCTAAGTTATCCAATCTTCTGAAACCAACTGCTGAGAAAGAGGCCCTTCAAAAGAAACCTATGGAACGTAAGACTACAAAGAGTAAGAGACCTGCACGTGGTATGATGATAGATGATGATGGAAATGAAGTTCCAAAACCTAGTGCAGCAGATTTACGTGAAGAGGCTCATAAGAAAGCTTGTGACTTCCAATTTAAAGAACCTATGGATGCGTCAAAGATTGGACGTACTACAAAGAACGCGGACAATCTCCTGAAAACAATTGCAAAGTACAAGGGCAAGGTATTGACAGATGTACCTGCAGTTATTAAAGAGAAAGCTGAGAATGCTACTGATGCATATATTGAAACAGTAACACTTAAGTCTAATCACTTAGTTATTAAGTATTCATATACTGCACCAGCTGGTTGGAAGACTGATGCAAAGCATTCATTCAGTGCTAGTTATGGAGCTGCAAATCCTTCAAGGAAAGCTCCTACTAAAGAAAAGAAGGAAATTAAGTATACAAAGATGGAACAGGAAATTATTAAGGCCTTCGAGACTTATGCTAAGGATTCTAAGATTAAGGATCCATTTGATGACTTAAGTTTACTTTCTACTGATTATATCTATGATTTGAAGTCAATGGAGATACTTCCAGGAGAGGATACAGATTATGTAATTGTTGACTATCTTAATAACGTTGTACTTAATAATTATGCAATTGGTTATGCCATCAGTGAAAGTGATGAGTTTATTTACAGAAAACGTGATTATAATCATCTGTTCGACTTGATTAGAGTTAGTAGTACTTATAATGGAACTGTTAATCAAACAATAATGTGGAATGTATATAAACACAGATACGCAATTATATATCATGACAAGTTCTCAGATGAATTGAAAGAGAATTGGGATACATCACTTCAAGCATTAGATGCACGTGTAAAGATCGATCCTAAAGCTTATGATATGGAGAAGGTGAAGGTATGGAGGTCCATATTAAAATCTGAACAATGTTATAATGTTATTTGCAGAGGTTTCCCAGCAACAGCTATGTTTGAGAAGGGACTTAAGAAACTTGTTCAAGATATTGAATCAATAAGGCTTCTTATGGGACCATTGTTCTACATAAGTCCTATATTTAGTCCTTATGCAATCTATTGTAAAGACATGGTTGTTACAAAGACAACTAGAGGTAGAAAAGGTGAGGAACCAACTGTAAAACCATTACCAATGACAAGTACGTTTGTGACTAACTTGATTCGTCATGTAACTCTTGAGAATGATAATGCACTTAACTATGACGACTGTATATGGTGTGAAGGTCTTCATCACACAGATAACTTCAATCTAGAAACAATACCAGATATTGCAGATATGCATTCGTTCAGATGTTTGGTGACAAAGCAGATGGTAGATAAGCAAACGGGCAAAACAGAGAAAAAATAAACGTGACCAAATAAACAATCTTTTTTAGCGTATATTTATTAAATCGATTTTTTATAGTGTGTAAGTATGGACGCGTCTTTCAATGTAAATAGTTTCTTGAAGACAGCTAGAGAGTTAATTCTTCGTTCATGTACTACGTTTGATAAGTCTGTTTATTGTCCTACTACAAATGATATACCTAATATGACAAAGGAAATGCTTTCTAAGTTAATGGCAGATAGTTCTCATGTTAATTTCAAGTTAACATTGTCTGGAGCTATTTCTGAAGTAGGTGAATATGAGAAGAAACAATCATTCTGTAGTGATTTCATGCAAATGATTAAGAATATACTTGGCCTTATTGGATTTGAATTCTCAAAGTTTCTTATGGTTCATATGGGAATGTTCAAGCTCATTAGAATGATCATCAAAGATATTGAAAAGAAATCATCTACTTATGAAGATGTTTTATATAGATTAACGGCTATTTATAACCTCATGAAATCAGTTCCAAAGTCTAATTATCAATTTAGCAATAATCAAGATACATCAAAGAAGATTTACAATGGAATGCTCGTTGATGACGGAGTTACTGTATTCTTTGAAAATATATTTAGTCAGATTAATGGTTATATACAACTTAACAATATTAGTATGTTCGATAAACATAAGAAAGAAATAGTTGGTTCAGTAAAGGATTTCATAGAGTCTATAACTCAAGTTATTCTCTCTGTAGAAACACCAACTGATTTAATTATAATGAATATGGGAGAATATGGTGTTTTATATGATGGATCGTTTATTAAATTGTTTGAAGTTCTGTATAAAGCAATATATGCTGATAACCCTAGATACAATGATAAATCAGTGACATCAATAGTTCAATTTAATTTAGTTGAAAAAACAATGGATACTGATATTGGTTTATCTGATAAAACAAGTGCTTATTATATAAAATATCTTGAAGAATACTTCAATAATATCTATCGTATGTCTTATGAAAGTTTATATGCTGATGAGAAGTTATTGAAGTATTTACAGAAGGTTCAGTTAGTTATGACGAATACAGTTATGACTGCTATGGCGAAGATAACTCTATGTATGTTCACAAGACTCGTAATATTAATAAACTGGAACCGTATATCTCTGTTATTGACTTCGACACCATCTAGGATACAATATTATCAGATATTACAAGCATTCTTGTGTTTGCCATCTGGAATTGATTTCTCGTATACTCGTCAACAGATGTTTATTATATGTTACATTTTGACATCAGATAACTCGGCAAAAACTACAAAGGCACAGAGAAAGAAAATAACAAGAAAGGAAAAGAAAGAACCTGAAACAACTTCAGATGATAAATAGAAAGTAGATTTCTCAAACCTATTTTTATTAGAATGATTTGATAATGAATACATTCAATTCTTATAAATTCATTCCTATTGAAAGAGTTACTTTTCAAGAAGTAATGCAAATGAATACGATCATAATTATAAGTGAAAACCATGATCGGATTGTTTATCAGCTATTGAATAGCGGTCCAAGTAGATTTATTAAGTATATTCAGGAAAATAAACGGTATAAACTTATTAAATCGAATCATGATAATAACGTTTATGTATTTGAGAAAGGAATATGTGCGTCATCTGTATAAGTGTTGTGTCAGCTTATTTTTTTTAATATGACTCAATGGAGTGTTGGCTATGTTTAGATATTATTAAGAGACAAGCTTCATATGCATGTCCTGAATGTAAAGCAATTTGTCATAAACGATGTTTGATAGAGTATCTAACAGCTTATAATTTTAATCGTATATTCTGTGGGAAATGCAAACGTATATTCACAAATAAAGAGCTCAGAGAACTCCTGACAAAGAAAGATTTCAAAGTATACATAAACAAATCTATTAATGCATCGATGGATTATTTCATGAAGACAAATATGGCTAGAGTTAATGAAACGGTTTACTATACGAAGCTATTTAAATCTCTAAATCATAAAGACCGTTTATTTGTTAACATGATTGGTAAATGTATATGTTCGTTAAGAAGTGATAAAATAGATGTCGAAGAGACTGAAGAAATGAAGAATTCTATAATAACATTAGCTAGACAAGGAGTAGATATTTCTACGTTAAGACCAATGATTGATCCTGAAGTAGTTAGGTCTCTTGTTTCTGACGACCCTGTTTATAGAGACTTCATTAATATTCCACTTCACATCGGTCGTTTTCTATTTTGTTCAAGAGCATATTCACAAGCATTAGAAGATTCTGAGAAGTTACGAGGAGTATTAACTCCACCCATAGATGTTCCAAGACCATTAATGAACTGTACTAAGTGTGGAAGTCTTGTTGTGAAGTTTCATAAACGAGCTTATTGTTCTGCATGTCTGCAATCGTATTGCAAACATTGTGGAGAAATGATTAAAACAATAACACATAATGATACAGAAGCAAGTGTCGATGACCAAGATATTGATGAAGATCATGTATGTAACGAAGAGAATGTTCAGTCATTCAAATCAATAATAAAGAATACAAAGGCATGTCCTAAGTGTGGAGTTCGAATACAGAAATCAGAAGGATGTTCGCAGATGTTTTGTACTCATTGTCATACAGGCTTTGACTGGAATACTGGTGAATTAATAACTCATAATTTCCATAACCCACATCGTATAGAATGGATTAATAAACTGAGAAGTGAAGGACAAAACATTGACAATGAACTTAGGCTTGAAGATTTGATTGGTGAAGGGCATTGTAATGACTCGTCGTTAAATGTATTAGAGCGTAGTCTAACTTCGATGCCAGAATGGTGTCACCATATCTATTATTGGACAATGATGCTCAATCAAATACATGAAGACATCAGCTTCCAACAAACTAAGAAGGACATATTCTTTGAAGCCAAATGTGTTAAGTGGTTGAACGCTGGCAAGTCTCTAAAAACAATAATTAAATCAAGGTCTGGTGAAATATATGCATGTGAGTTATTACATGAGAAAATAAGTAATTTCATAGATACTTCAGCATCCATGTATTTGAGATATCCTTCATCAACACCTGAATTAAGAAGTGAGATAGATGAGCTCGCTTTATCAATGTTGACATCATTTCTGGAGGATCTGAGTGATGTTGCTAAAGATACTGGGAGAGCAGCAGTTTTCAATGGATTACTTCATATACTTCATTTCAGTCAATATATTGAAGGTTGGTATGAATATCTACCGAATGATCCAAGACAACCACTCGCGATGGTTTTCTCTCAGATCATTGTTTTACATGGGCCATTAGCTGATATTATGAGGGCAAATAGAGATAGACGTCAGGTTGTCTATGGAAAGTAATTTTCGCTAGATAGCAATCCTAAAACAACTTTTTTAAGAAATGGATGTACTGTAGATAGAAATGAGTGCTAATAATTCAATAGATACTGTTGAAATGGGTTCGGCATCGATCATGTTATGGGTTCCATCTATGGATCTAGATATGAGATCAGATTTCCGCAGCGCCGATACATTACTCATACCAACTTCATACCCTAATATTCTAATTAGAATGAACAATGAACAAGTTCTATTTAGATATATGCATTGTGATTTACCAGCAATGTATAACTATAGTAAGCTTACTGAGAAGTTTATATCATGGATACAACCGACAACTATAACAACTAAGACATATGCCATAGAAATGGTTAACAATGATGTAGACGCAACGTTCGATGTGAAATTAAATGGAACTGTAGATACAGACAAGGTTCTTGATGAGTTCAAGAAACTCAAGCTATATAAATACAAAAGCGATTGCTATGGAGAAGAGAGAGCAAAATGCATACCATCGCTTTATAAATTCATCTCTTCTCTGAATACTTACAATAAGTAAGTATACATCGAACAAACATATTTTTTATGCAAAATGAGTCTAAATAAACCGCCTCAGTATCTAAAGCTTCAGAGCAGCGGATAAACCGCCTCAGTATCTAAAGCTACGTGAGTATACGTACGCGCGTTATGAAGAAATCAATTCTCGCTAGATCTGATTACAAAAACAACTTTTTTGAAATATGGATGTATTTCACATGAGCATCACAAACTTTGGTTTCTCTGTTCAAATGCCTGGCGCATCGGTCAGGTTCTATCCATTCAACACTGCTCTTGATTATGAGACTGATGGTGATACTATCAGACTTGTGGGGAAATGGAAAGGAGCATTTAAAGGATTTGAAGTAACCGCTCGAGACATCAACACCGTTATTGATAATATGGGTAAGAAAGAGCTGAAAACAAATACTGTAATCGATATTGTCTTAACAAATAATGATATCTATCAACTTTATACTCGCTCTGAAGCTATAGTTAAGCTTCTTGAACTTATTCACAAGAAAGGAGAAGAACCAGATGTTACTATCACTAATCTATCTAAGGAAACTGGTGAAGACAACGTTAATGTCTCAATGCACATAACTATAATGACTACGAAAATAAACTCTTATACAGCTATATTCCACTTCATTAATTTCAACGGAGGAATTTATAAATCAGGATGTAGTGGTGAACAACGCCAAATGGCATTGAAGTCTGTAGATACTTTCATAAGTTGTTTACTTGCCTTCAATACGTTCTAAATTAACTTTAGAACAAACAAACTTTTTTAATATAAACACATCTATATGAACAGTATAAATAAACTTGCTAGAATGATTGCAAAAATGGATATTCATTCTAAGTATGATCCATTTAAAATGAAATTGTATGTATCTACTCGTAAAGCAAAGACTTTAAATAAACATTCTAAGTGTAAAGAGAACCAATTATGGGTCAGTATTAGTATTGGAAAAGAAACTCAAACAAAGAAAACAATACCTAATGATGCCGATGTTATTTACGAACACGTTATTAATCGTGGTTATAATGTAGCGAAGTTCTTTAGTGAGAACAAGAACTATATAAAGAATACTCACAACCAGAACTTTAAAATCAGTCAACGCAAACTAGATTTACTTCTCACAGTATTGAAGACAGAAGATAAACTTCAATCTGAACCGATTGCAGTTATTAATACAGATCAATATTTGATGTAAGTTTATAGATATCAAACTTATTTTTTAAAGAAAGTATCATATGAAGTTAATTAAAGATTTATCTATTGGATCAAATTATGAAGATCCAATCATTCATTACTATGATGGTGATAAATGGTTAATGTCTGCCGAAGTTAATGGAGGATCAATGAAATTTATAAGTCAAAATCATCACACAGACATTACTCTAGCCTATTTTCTATTCAGAATTCTAAGTAGACTGGAGATATGCGAGTGGTATGAGTTCGAATGTTTGAGTTATCCATCAGTTCAATCAAGAGTTATGGATATCGGAGTTGGATATGTTAAATTAACTAATTGTGAATCTATAAATGATAAATCATCTGATTTACTAGTGGAAGTAAACATCGATCATAGTATTGATATTGCAAAGCTATTTCAAGCATCTATAGATATATACAAAGAAGATTATGATTTCGTTCCAAATCTATACGTTTATAGATATAAACATGGAGATGGATATATAACAGATAAATCTAATGTAAAAGAACCTATAACTGAAGGCATATATAATGATATTGTGTATCAGAAAATGGGTTTGAAACGTGGTGATGTCTGTGATACTGAACTTGTGAATAAGTATCTGGAAAAGATGTTAAAAAATATAGATACAGAGTCAGTAGAAGTAGAGTAATGATACAATAATAACGTTCATTTTATCGTTGTTAAAATTAAATTACAGAACCAATTTTTTTAATATTCATTCATATCATGTCGACTTTAACAGATCTTGTTAAGAATTCTATTGCAAATAACAACATCGCAGAGATGTTGGAATTGAAAGAGATGTGTGATAAACTTCATAGAAATGATGTTGTTGAAGGTTATAGTCCAGAAGATATGCCTTCGGATGCTCTTTATGAGCAATTGAAAACAACATTATCTCAAGAGCAATCACATGTTGCAAACGGATTACTAAAGAAGCAGAAGAAGTCAGATCATGTGTTTGGTTATCATGAGAAAGAACAACTGTCGGATATGTATATGGCAAAAGATGCAATTAGGAAGAAATCTACTTCAGAATTAACTGATTGTATTGTATTATGTACACCAAAATATGATGGTTGTAGTGTTTGTGCAAGGTTTGTTTGGAAAGATGACACGTTCGTACTTGATGCAGCAGAAACTAGAGGTGATGATATTGGTTATGATGACCATAAATCAACAGATATGAAAGCTAAGTTACAGATACTCCTCGACTCAGATAGATGTTCATGGTGGCCTGAGAAATTCAATGAGATGCATAAATTTGCAAACGCCGTTACAATTAGAGGTGAAGTTGTTCTCGTTGATAAATCAATTACATCGCCACCGGCACCTTATGTTTCTGGACAAATTGGACTTAAATATGGAACATTTGATGAGAAAGGAGTTATTGGGTTCAAACCATTTGAAATTACTAGAGTTATTGATATAAATGGTAAGTCTAGAGTGCCATCACAATTAGAGTCATGTAAACTCTTCAAACATATAGATCCGAAACTTGATTTCAAGTTATTAAAACTTCCTAATGACGTTGAGAAATCCACTGAGGTAATATATAAACTCTTTAATGACTGGAAAGAAACATTAGAATCACCTATTGATGGGGTTGTTTATTGCGATGAGACATGGAGCTATCCACTTTACAAAGAAGAAGCTAAGGGTGTTAAATACGGAAAATATGCGATGAAACCATCAGATACTATGGTTAGTAAATTGGTTAGAATTGACTATAATATAGCTAAGGATGGAAAGTTAACTCCAATAATTTACTATAAACCAATTGAATATGGTGGAAAGAAGTATGAAAAAGCTAAGTCTTGTATATCTAATTTGGATGAATTTATTGCAATGAAAGGTCTTGGAATTGGATCAACCATTGACGTGACTTTCCAAAAAGGAATCATTCCAGATGTTACTGATGTTGTTAAAGATACTTCTGATGAGAAATTAACGCTTCCAGAAAGATGTCCTATATGTAATGAGAAGGTTATTCTGAAGAGGAATAAATCAATAACAACATTAACATGTACAAATCAAAACTGTCGTGGTATATTAATTAAGAAATTGAATCATTTCTGTACTAACTTGAAAATTAAAGGATATGGTGATAAGACTCTAGATAAATTACTTCAAACAAAGACAACGAAAGAAGTTCTTGAGAGCTTTGGTGACATTAAGAAAAAGGTTCTTGAAAGTAATGTTTCGGACTTTCTTATCGCACTAGATTTATTTAGTAAAACCAATCTGAAAAAGAATGCGCGTGCTTTTGATATAAAGGATCATCTTGTTAGAGATCATTCTGAATATATTCGTGACGTGATTCTATTGGATATTCATACACCTATAGTAGATGCTGTCAGATCACTTCTTATGTAAGTTCATTACAGTACTTTTTTGTTGTTTAAATACATGAGCAACACAATTTATGGAGGTTTATTTGTTTCAGATAAATTTAACGCATCATTACCATGGTATTATTACAACGAAAGATTCAATCTAATCATCAAAGTTATGCCTCCTATTTCTGGTGATATATTTAGTGTGAATGATCAAATAGCAACATACACCATTGAAGTTACATATAGAAGACACATGCATAAAAAGAAAGCACGAAGACAGGTGGATCAATGGAGAAATAAGCTCATAGAGACCGGCGTTTCATTCATTTCAAAAGATTTATCTATCACAATAAATAACTTAGATGTTGATAGATTAATAGATTATTGTCACGACATGTTTTTAATCGAAATTAATGAGTATTGTAGTGACATTATGAAGGTAGAAGAACGAAATAAAGAACTGATTAAATATTTAAATGGAATTGAAAATTCATATAGCACGATCAGAAACTATTTTCTATGTGGTACTTCTAGCAGAGACGAAGCTATATCTGCTGTACAAAGATTATCACATGAATCATCTATTTATAATAAAGAAATGTTATTGAAAGAGTTCTATAAACGCTATAGAGTTGATAAACTTGAAACTAGAATGGCCATAAGTGAATTTCTCAGTCTATACTATTGAGAAAACTATTTTTTTAAGATTCGATCACATAGATGTCTAAGATTGTTTACGGAAACGATACTATTGGTCAAAACTTCGAAGTATACACATTTGGAAACGTAGTTTTCCATGAAGAAATTCTTCCACATGTAGACGCATGTATATGGAAATCAGAAGATCAATTTGGGTTCTCTATATATCTTGATAATGCTCCAGACAATGATGAGACACAAAGAGCCGTCAATCTAATGCATATGGTTATTGAATCTATACAAGCAGTCGATGGATTTGACGTCAGTGGTTTTGCATTTAATAGCGGTAACTATAGTTATGGATTCATGATGATGTGTGGAAACATGAATGAATACAATGATTTATTCCATGTAATAACAACTATTCATGCAGACTCTGAAGTACATCAATACAAGGTAGATGATTTCCATGATTACCTTTCAGATAAATGCGACAAGCTTAATGATTTGATGGATGAAGAGCCTTCTGACTAAGCATACTACCAAAACAATTTTTTTAGGAAACCTACGAATTATAAAGATGACTTGTGTTGAATTAAAAGATATTAAGGCTATTCGTGAATCACTCTTCAATAAAATATCTCAAATAAATGAGCTTCTTGATAATGAATATAGATGTTCTAATGACGAAGGTAATATGAAGATAGAAATGACTGATATGTCTATAAAGTTTGTTTTCGATGGTGCATCGAATTATGATATGACCAGATTCTTAGTGATTATGTCTAGGTTAGCAACGATGTTAAGAACATTTGCGGTTAAAGGTTATGTTAATGAGGAAGTTAATGATGATGTTGAAGATTCAAATGATGATTGCAATGTAGTTAGTGTTGATAATAATAAACGCAAGATATCTGGTGAGTGCATAGTTTATATGACTCACTTGGGTAAGAAAGAGTTCAATGAATTTATATCTGAAAGAGTATACTTCAATAAATCACAATACAGAGTAAATATATCTGCAGTAAATAAGTGGATTAATGAAATAAGTAACTTACATCATCAAGCTAATGCTATGAAATCAAAGTTTACTGAGTAAATATGAGTTCATAAGCTTATTTTTTACAATTGAAATAATATGAGACATATTGAAGTAAATAAGTTTTATAAACATAAGTTCAAGCTGTCTTATTTATGTCTGCAAAAACGAATAACTAAACAATTAATAATTGAATTGAAAAGGAAATTGATACGACAGAATGTAACACGTTTCTATGTTAAGGAACTAGGTAAATATAAACGGATTTATAGTTACTATGGTTTAAGACCAATTCAAACATTAAATAGTCCAGAATATCATCAATGGTTTATTCATGTGGGTTTTGATGATATTGTGCTTGAAGATAAAGACTTTATATATGGTAAGTTTATGTGATTGGTTATTAATCAAACCAATATTTTTGCCTATGTAAAATGATAACACCATTGCTTATGTTAGTGGCACTTGTTCCACTAGCATTTGCAAACAAAATTAGAGATGCTGGTGCTGGTTGCAACAACCATGAGGATAACCAAGTGGAATGTTGCGCAGGGTTTGATGAACAAATCTTATTCTGGGATGTTGAATTAAAGGCTTGTGCGGACTTAACTTTGGAGTGGGATACTGGTGAAATTGATCTAGAATTAACTGTAAATGATATAGTATTATTTGATACATCATTTGGGGTAGATCATGCACCAGAGATATGTGCTGATATATTTGGGTTCAATGTTTGTCTTGCATTAACAAACCTAGATTTAAGTGATTGGGAGTTTAAGGGATGTGTCTCTATTATTCTGAATGACGAAAAAGAAATAGACTTAGGGTGTTGGGATTTAGGTAAGGAAGAATAAGTCTTCTTTGTCATCATCTTTTTTTGTTATTATAACCAAGATAATGACTAGAATAATTGTTAATACAATGATTAGGAATATAGTTAATGAAGACTTGATTAATCCGCCTTTGAGCTTGATTTTGGATGATATAGGAATAAATCCGCTCCAAACATAGTCATCATTGGAGAGTTGTCTTAAGTTGTTTTTGTCTATTAATTTCAGATATTTGATCTTTCCGGATTGACTATTTTTATTCATTATGGTTATCAATTCGTTGAGCATTCCATTTTTTGTTTTATGATATTGTGGTAATTGAATTATCTTTAGATCACCGAATGTATTAAATGTTATTTTATGAATAGTTTCTATTATGTTTATAAATCCATCTAATGTTTCTGCTTTGACAGTATTATTATCTTTATCATTGATATAAACATATTTGCCATCACTAGATTTGATTTCATTGTTTTCATCAGGTTGTTTTATAAATATATTTTTACATGTTAATGAACGAGAGATCCATTCTAAGTTTCCAGGTTCATGGAGCAATTTGATTATTCTATATAATCTAATCAAATCATCATAATAATCACATAGCAATACATTTGCAACTTCATTATATCGTATATCAGTGTCTCCTCCTTTTTTACCTGGATTTATCTTTTGTGGTGGTATATCTTCATCATTTCCTTTTCGTCTTCTTTCTTTTTTCTCAATACCATTAATACATATAATAAGCGGATGATACAGGTTCATTTTAGATCAAATAAAACATGCCAAGTATTGATGGTGAAATAGTTAGAATGAAGTATGATATTGCAATATCATTATGGATTGAACTAGAATGGGACTATACTCAGGAAGATATCGATAAATTCAATGAGTTATATACAGATTTCGCTAATGAATATAATCAATTATCTGATGATGATCGTATAGAATTAATTGATATAGCAGCTATGTTTAAGGAGATGAAGCTGCGTTTATATAAATCAAGATCTTTTTCATCCATCAAATGAATAGTATAAGAGCTCAAAACGCTATCATTGATCTACTTAGAGGAGTAATTAATGATGTTCAAGTGACTGATTTAAAGGTTCACTCCACTGCAGATCCAACAGTTGAAGATTCAGATAGTGAAGAACTTAAGGGAGGTGCTCCTGCTATTGAAGCTGTTGAAAATGTTTTCCTTGCTGGTGGTAATCCAACAGTAGTATCTGAACGCAATGAATTTGCAGAGATTGGTGCTAAAATAGAAGAACAAAATCAAATAGAAGGAGGAGACGCGGAACATGAATCAGATAAACATGCTGAAGAACAATCAACTGAAGAAGAAAAGAAGGAAGAAGTTGAAGCTGATGACTTTGAACCAGATGATCTTGATGGAAAAGAAGAAATTCAGAAAGATGATGAAGGTGATAATATCGAAGACAACTTCGAAAGCGACCATGACAATGAAGAAGAGGAAGAAACAGATGAAATGGAAATGAAGGGAGGAGCAACTATTCAAAGAGTTAACATGATCACTGCTGATTTGAAATTCCCATTCATTCTCAAGAGTAGGCGCAAGTAAATCAGAAACAACTTTTTTAATCATGTTTATATGCACATTGTTTTGATAGCAATTACAATAGAGTTGATGTCATTGTTATATATAATTCGTAGACAGTTCAACAAAGCTATGCTTGATATACGTGAGATCATGTATAGAATATATAACTCAAGTGAGCAAAATAAAGAGCTTAAAGGTGATGTCGAATCATTGTCTTCAGATATGGCGCATCACTATGAAGATCTGAGTAGAGACATAGATGAATTGAAGACATTGATCATGGACGAATTCAGAGAAGTAAATGACCGTATCGATGATCTTCATGTGACAGAGTAACTATTTTAATTCACTTCTATGAGTACGATATATGCTTCAAGTGATATTGAAATGAAGTATTTAAAGACGTTGTATAAGAATGAAATCATCGTAGACAAAACAAAGAAACGTATTTATGTATCTAAATTAGGACAAGATCATTATAAAGTGAGATATGTGATTCGAGGTGATTATTACTTAGAATTCATTCCAGGTGAAGGTCATTTCGACATATATATTCACAAAGATATGCCTATGAAAGAGATGGCTAGGTTAACTAATCATTTAATAACCGTACTTAGGACAAAAAAGAATTTAATATTACTTAGGAAAACAGAACCATTTAAAATTTATAGGCAAAGAGTTCATCCTGATGGTCTTCCTATGAAATTAGCAAATTACTTCATCAGTATCACATTACCTTTTGAACGTGAAAAAATAAGGTTAGAATTGATTGGATCAGTTCAACAATTTATAAAGTAATTTTCACAAACTAATTTTTTTAACACTCAGTCATATGGCAGCAGTCGCTAGTGATATTGATTTCGCACAATACATATGTGTTATTACTGGTCCTATAGGTGTTGGTAAAACAACAACATATAATAAAGTTTTCTCTGAACTATCTAAGGCCAGAAACAATGTAAGACAAGTTCGTGAATACATTGACGGAAAAGATCAATTAGTATCTCAATTCCTTCTTGGTAAATATCTTCAGGGAGAATTATCTGATGCTTGTTTCCAGAACTATATTCAGAGTTATTATGTTAATGAATTGACTCCAAATAAGTTATCTGGTCAAATCGTACTTATGGAAAGATGTATGTCTGATTCTGTAGGAATCTTCTGTAACATAGCAAATAAGAAGGAAAATTTATCTAACTTAGACTTCACGATTATGTTTGATAATTGTGTAACAGAGGATGAGAAAGTAATGGCACCTAACTATTTCATTAAGAATTTTGAATTTTCGTTGATTAAGACAGATGATGTTGCTGACAAAGCATGCCGTCAAATTCTTAACATTATAGAAGATGATCTCGCAAAGGGTATTAAGAGAAGGGTTATTGGGTTAACAAACACTGCTGAAGTTTGTTATGAGCGTATGTATCGTAGAGCAAGAACGGCTGAGGATGCTTACAGAAAGGAAGATATTGAAATTAACTGTCGTGCATACGATCGTTTATATGAGATGATTAATGATGAAACAGTCGATAAAATCAGAGTTTTCGATCTAGGATATCTGCTAAAGAAGTAAACATTGCAGTTTATATAATTTAGTCTATTTTTTTAAGTTTATATCTGACTAAACATGGAATATATATTGTTGATCATTGTATTCGTTCTTGTATTAGTTTACATGCTCTTCATGAAGAAAATGTGTACTGATACAATTAAATTAATAGATGACAATCAACGTATTGGAATGTCTGACGTTGAAAACAACATTCATGAGATTAAGATTATGATCAAAGATGTATCTGAAAAGATTGATAACGGATATGTTACGCCAAGAATGGAAGCTGATATTAAAGAGATAAAGAATCAACTCGAAGGAATCATGAGAAAACAAGATGAGCATTTTAATTCTCTTATGATTGAAATTGACGAGATTAAACAAGATATGCATGGATTTGATGATGAGGAAACTGTATTCCATAAACATTATAAAGTTGGTAAACTATAAATCAACAGAAACACAACTTTTTTGATTCAATATATTAATGAAGGAAGTATTGTACACTTCTTTCATTGTTTCTTTGGTTATATACTGTGCTTATAAATTAGCTGAAGTATTCTTCTATAATCATATGTAATTTACACTTGCTTTGTTTTAAGCATATTTCATTCGAGCTTATTTTTTAATCGTTTTAATATGCCAACTCCTAAGTGTTGGATTTGTCTTGATAAAGTCTATGAAAAACGTGTTAAAACATGGACGTGTCCAGAATGTAATGTTATATCACATATGAAATGCTTAGTTGATTACTTAACAGCATATGATTTCAATAGAGTGTTTTGTCCAACATGTAACCGCATTTTCACTGATTCTGATCTATCTACAATCCTTTCAAAGAAAGATTTCAAAACCTATTGTAACAAGGTCATGAATGCTGCGTTTGATTACTTCATTACAAATAACCTTGCAAGAGTTAATGAAGTGCTTTATTATCGAAAGCTTTGGTATGATTGGTGCCGTAAAGTTTCATGGGAAAAAATAACGAAAATAACCAAGATGATTGTAGATATCTACGCATATGAACAAAGATACGTTAATTATATCGATGATAACGATGAAATAGTTGATGCATTAATAAAACTTCATAATAATGGATTCAACATTCATAAACTTAGTAAACACAATTACGAGAAATTAAGGCCGTCTACGTATTTAAAGATATATCAAAACGATCCTGATTACCAAACATTTAAGGATATGAAGCCATATATAGCTCGTCATTTGTTCTTCAAGACTCCTTATATTGATGCAATTAAAGATGCCGATGAAATTATCGATAAACCAAAAGTCCTTATGAATTGTAAGCATTGTGAAGGAGTTGTTGTTACGTTTAATAATCGTTCGTATTGTTTAGACTGTCAGAGAGTTTATTGTAGAAAATGTGGCGAATTGAAAGAGACGACAACAAAAGTCAATGAAGACGGTGAAGAAGAAACAGTCGAACATGAATGTGATCCTGATAATGTTCAGGCTTTTACATTAATTAAGCAAGTAACAAAGCCATGTCCTAAATGTGGAGTCAGAATTCAAAGGTCAGAAGGATGTTCACAGATGTTTTGTGTCAATTGTCATACCGGATTTGATTGGAATACTGGTGAGTTAATAACTCATAATTTCCATAATCCTCATCGTATAGAATGGTTAAGAACATTACAGTCACAAGAAATGCCACAAATAGATACATGTAATATAGATACGATATTGAGATATTTAAATCGTTCTGATTTCAGACATATTCAGAATTGGTCACAAATGATTGGAGCCATACGTTCTTCGATTCATTCATTTGTTTCTGTAGATTTGAAAACTGAAGACAAGATATATCATAAATTAGTAAAGAAAGCATCAATAGCATCGATTCTAAAGACGGCTGCTGGTGCTCATTATATTCAACAACAGATAGGTGATATAGTTACTACATTTATAGATGCTTCGATAACGATTTATAGAGATTACGATGAACATATGGAACAGTCAGATAAATTCGCTCTGGATTTACTAACTAACTTTATGAAAGAGATAGCCAATTACAATGAAATTATATCAAAGTATGCAGTTGAACAGTATTTATCAACGAAATCATGGATACGTTATATAGTTCAATGGTATAGACATATTCCAGATAAAACAGGTCTAGAACTAGATATTGTATTTACTAAGTTTACACTAATGGGACATAATACATCTCTTCGTGATGACATGATGAGCTAAGTTATACAGTTATTTTTGCGTGAATAAATGGAGTTTATACAGAAAGATTTCGAAGAAATGATGTCCAAGACATCTGATTATTCATATACATATACAATAGTTCCTTTCTGTAAACGTATGCTAGATTTCCTTGGTGACGATCCATTTAAATGGCCTATATTAACCGAATTTCATTTGATTGACATATATTATGAAACTATATACCATTATTATACTTTACATATAGATAAACCATTTCCATTTAAGTTACTTGTATTGTTAATGTTATACCGACCATTTATTTATCACGTGGCATGTATCACAAAGCAGTATAACGAGATTGAAAAGTTTAATGAGAGAATATGTAAAGAAATAGATGTTTTATTCAAGAAAAGATTGGATAATGAACGCGTAGTTAATTTAAAGGAAATTATGAATATGAAACATATTTCACCAGATAAATTATCATCGATAGCATACCTTCATTATCTTGTCGGATTTAAATTTAACAAGTCTATGGTTGGCATTGATAAAGAAAGAGTTATTAACTTAGCTCATGATAACCACGCCAATATAATATATATCAACATACTTCATAATCTTCCATTCCATAATAAAACTGTATACGTATACAGAGAATCAACTGAGAAAATAGGCTTCCAGTTCTTAGTTCCTGAAGTTGTGAAGAAATATAAACCAATTGAACTAACATCAGTACCTGAGACATATAAATTCGATCGTTTATTTGATTATGAAAATGTAACAGAAGCAAATATGTTTGTTATTAACTATAATGACCATGATTTTACGGTGTTGACTAAGGATAATGAACCATATATTCTTAATCAAAAACAATCACAAAGATTCATGAATGGAGCATTACCTATGTTAATATCAAATGAAGACTTTATTAATTATGCAGAACAATCATATCATAAGTTAATTCCAAGGTTTGTTTCTTCAGAGAAAATTGAAATCAAGGAAGAACTACCTAGATTTGCAGAGATATATAATGAACATATAAGGTTATTATTGGATACATATACTATTGAAAACAAGCTTCACTTATCACGTTTCTGCGATCGTTTATCAGAAGTTCTAGATGGATATATAAATAAGATTGAGAAAGATTTATTTGTGTTCTATTGCAGGTTATATAGTTGGTCTGGTCCTATGGATAAGCATATGTTTGTGGAGTATATGAAGTCATATTTTGATCCTCCTGAAATGTAAGCGAAACACTATTTTTTATATAGACTTTCGCTTACAGACGCAAAGAGAGATATTCATTAGAGTTTGACTCAATGGAGAGTATAGATTATTACAATACACCAGTTGGAGACGAGTTTGCTCGCTCCGTTTTCATTTACAAGAAGTTCCAAGGCAGATCATACAAAGTTTCGTTAGACGAGCTTGCCGCAAGGCGTTTTGCTTTGGTTACTGATGGCAGGGTTCGCCTTGTCAAAGGATGGAGAGCCACAAGGTTCTTTATCGATACCATGATACATATACAACCTCATACTTATGGTGTGAGACTAGGACAAACAAAGAACATGTTCGGCGTGTTCGTAGGAGATAATGCCTCTATTAGGAAGGATGGTGTTGATGTCGAGATCACACCAAGAGACGTTACAGATCTATGCTATGTATTAGTTGCTAGGTTAGATCGCGCTTTGGTTTTCAAATCAAGGTATGAAGAGTTCATGTTCGATGCGGCATGGGCTTATAGGCTAAACAAGTATAAGGAGGCATACAAGAATGATATAGAGAAATTTGCAGAGAAGAACAAGACAATAGTAGAACGTATAAAGAGTACATATCAGAGTGAGAAGGCTAGAATTGATAGAGATTACATGGAAATTAAGCAGATATTAAACATAAAGGAACACAGAGATGAATTAATGAAGGCTAGCGATAAACGTGAGAATGATTTAGAGAAATTAGAGGAAAAATACAAAAAGGATATGATAAGATATGAATATGACCCAGATAAGATGCCATTCGTTCAAAGTGTACACATACTAGGATTACAAGATTATTGCTACATAGAGGAAGATTTTGAGAACAAAAAGATCAACAAGGACAACTTTGAGAAGATTAAGAGATACATTATGGCAGACTGGGAGACAGACAAGAAAGAATGGCTAGACGCAGAGAAGAGGAAGTTTGTTGCGAGGCAGCTGGAGTTCAGAAACGATGCATGGGAGAAACTAACATTAGAAAGCAAGAAGAAGTTTTACGCAGAGAACCACATTGCAGAGAAGATGGACAGAAAGAAGCTTTGGAGCATGATTCCTTATGATGAGAAGAGAAGAATTTGGGATAACATTATAGAGACATACTACACTAACATTGCCAAGATGGAAGACGTCAGTGCTAAGAAGAAGGCGGTTTGCCGCGTTATTCGCAATGTTTCCGAGCATATTCCACAACAATGGCACCCAATACAAACGGATTTACCAATGCCAGACAACTACGAGGTAACAAAGTGGGATAGGGCAACCAGACGCTTCGAGAAACAGATAGCACAGACGCTCTGGGTTGATTTCGATACAGAGGCTATTGCCAAGTTCGAAACGGATAACTTATACAAGTTTGAAGGAAGGAAATGTGAAGTTATTGCAGTGAAGCACGAGGATAACGGCCCCAATAAGGTCAAACTGATGATTGCTTTCGTCGATGGAGATGACCGAATGACAATGACATTAATAGCAGACAAGAGCGACAAGAGGTTACACATCGACGTTGGTGAGAAGATGTAAATCGTGCTCAACAACCCAGAGAAAATATGTGTAGGGGAGCACGGCGTGATAACATTACCATTAGAAAAATAAAACACAACACCATATCATGCCGGGGCCGCGAGAATACTGCGGGCATCTTACGAACAACTATCAATTCAAAGTGAGATGAGGGAGGGAGGGCTCCCCTACACATATTTTTCATGTCTACGTATATGCCTGAGCATTAAATTATTTTTCCAAACAGACGTATAACAAGCTTATGGAAAGACAATTTAGATTAACGATTGAATCAAGAAGACTCAATAGAACTAAATATATCCATCATATAGGTATATTTATTCTAGGTTATGTTTCTTCTGAGATTGTTAACGTCATCAAGAAATGGGCTGAAGATAAATATGCTTCGTCTATAATTCCTGATGTTTATTATCCTAATGATCGTAAGTTATATGACTATGGAAATGGACTACAAATAACGGTATCATCCGATATGTGTAAAGTTTTCATAGAAATAATTGATACATTCAAGTGTATTAATGACGAAAATTTGGATATATTGCGAGGTAAGTTGTCTTCATTTGGAAGCTTCATTAGCAATAAAAACTTTGTGCGCTAGGGTTGTTGGGAGTAAGGGCAGCAACGCACATTGTTTTTGTTCTAAATATTTTTTAGTTGTAATAGATGATGAATAATTTAGCAAATGATATAACCGTTTCTGGATCATTTCTTTCAACAGACAGAAGAACTGGAGAACGGATAAACATTAATTATAAATACAACATATATGAATTAGTTAATGCAATACATAGAGGTTTCAATAGGAATGTTTGCCGAACTTTCATAGATAAAATTAAGGATCTAGATTTCTCATTAGAATATCTTGAAGTTAAGGACTTAACTGGTAATTCAAAAAAACCTGTATTTGTTAGAGATGCTGATGTTTTGAAGTTATGTTTCAATCTACTTGATGATCCTCGACATGTACTTGTTTTTTACAATGTTTATGAGGAAGATGAGTTTATAGAATCACTTAAGGATCGTTTTCAAAAGAATGTAAATTTATATGCATTGGTTCTGACATATAAATGCTTTAATGCTGATAAGTTTGATGATGCATATAAATACGCGATAGAACATAACTGGTCAGAAGTAGACATAAGTAAATTATGTAAGTATATAGACTGCGATCATAATGCTTTTGGGCATATGGATGATTATTCGATTAAAAAAGAAGATGGTTTCACAAGAATCACGAAGACTTATGGTAATAGAACAATATCCTATAACGTTTATGATGATGAAGATATAAGGGATTATATTTATTTTGATAAACAAGGCAACATCATCTCTGACTGTTTGAATGACTATGAAACTATCGAGGACTTTATTTATAGATATGTTGAGGATATCCCAAATTCAGAAATATTCGATTACGATAACTTTAAGAAGAAAGCTCTAAAAATACAAAAGAAGTTTCCTGATTTAATGGACTTCGATGAACTTATGTCTAAAGATTGTAAGGAAATAAAGGAATATCAAAGTCATAATTTCCAGAACATTGGATATACTAGCCAATTCAATAAAGAAATGAGTACCTATATCAATATAATACTCACCTTGAAAGCACTCATGAATAACAAAACATGTTCTCTAACACGTATGCTTTCTTTCCATAGAAAGGTCTTCATTGTTCGTTCTCGTAAACATAAACTAACATATAAAGAGTTCGAACAATTAAGCGATGAATTATATGAACTCGAATGGTGAATCCATAGACTATTTTTTTAATCATTGAGTATAGTATGGGTGTGAGCGATTTGAATAAGCTTATTTCATTAGCAAAACCAACAAAAAGGTTTGATTATAAATATGTGATGATAGATATGTCTAATATGATCGTTACATATTTATTCAGATGGTTCTCTAGGTTACCATCTACGAAAGAAATAACATTCGATAATTATACAGTAAAATCAGTTAAAGGTGGTGGAATTATAGTAGAAAACATTGAGAAGATAATGACTGATTTGAGATCGGAAGTTGTTGGTGATATTTCAGAGATAGTAATTAAATTAAACAAGATATATCCTGGATTGGAGAAAATAGTATTTGTGAGTGACCCGACTACTGTTTATAATTATCGTTATTTGTATAACGATGAGAAGCATATGTCATGCGTAGATAATGATTTATTTAATGTATGGGTTACATTAAATGGTCATCAGATAGATGATTATGACCATATCTCTATTGATTTCTCATCTAAAGAAGAAGAAAGGACTGCTAGAGTTAAGTCACAAATGACTGAGCAGCCGATTCAGATATTGGATAAAGACGGTAATGTTGTAAGGGAAATCACTGACTACAGACAATTCAAAGAAGAACCTGAGGATGAAGAGTTGAAACATATCTTCCATGTTATGTTTACATGTACATATTTTATGAGAAGAGTTCGACTCATGAGATTGATTTCATATATTCAAGATGGTATTATTTCATTGGCAGAGACTACAAGTAGGATAGAATACCTTTGTAGTAAGGGTGAAGCAGATATCTTTATTAAAGCATATCACAATAAATATCTGAATGATGGTACTCATACTCTAGTTATGTCTAATGATACTGATTATTTTATGCTATTTGCCGATGTTCCTTCTGTTGACGTATCTAAATTGTCTCCATTCAATCCTCAAGAATGTAGTAATCCAAATGAATTCTGGTCTGATATGCTTCAAATACATGATGATCCGAAGTTTATGAGGCTTTTGATTGCTAGGTTATCTGCTTTATTTGGTAATGATTATACGTGTCATAGACGTAAGGTTGTAGTCGACCCTGCAAAATTTGATGCTGTCAAATGTTTATTCAATATAAATGATTACGAAGATATTCATGAACTATCTATATCAAAAATGTCTTCATTATATAAACTTCAGACAGGTATAGATAGCATATATGAAGATACTCATAAATATGTAACAGATCTCTACGATAAATGGCAAAAGAAATCTGATTCTAAAATTAGATACAAGACTTATCAATACAACAGAGCATTCAAACACATTGATACTGCTTTAGTTAATGAAGCTGTACGTACTAAAGATAACCATTTCTTCAATGGGTATTATGAAACGTTATTAATTTACATGAACTTTGATACATACGATGAATTCACAGATATGAAGGGTAAATGTTTGAGTTCTGAGTTACAAAAAAGGATCAAAAATGAAATCAAGTATACGATTGACTTTGATGATAAATGTAAAGAAATCAAGGTGTAAATGTCTTTACACTATAACTTTCTGGCGTCGACTCAGACTCAGTTTTTTTGCATGGGCACTCGTATGTCTGCTTTGTTTTTTTCTTAATAACAATAACTGCTTCGACGATTATAATTACAAACAGAGTGGCTGCTATTACTGTCGAGATAATGAATGGTATTTTAAAACTCTTTTGAGAAACTGGTTGCTCTGGCATCATTTTTGATCGTTTAAATTTTCATTTTCATTGCTTTGTTTATTGATAATAATGATGATTACAGTAACCATAATTGCAATGAATACTAACGCTATTGATATAATTAACGTCAGTTTTGATAAGTGTTTTTGAGTATCGATATATCCTCCATTCATTTCAATTAATATAGGACTTTGACGAAGAATTATAATGTCTTTATCAACACCATCTAGTTCTATTTTTCCTCTACTAACTAATTCATATCTATTATTAACTCTCTTTGAAACAACATTAGATCCCCATAATTTCTCTAAATCATGAGCTATTGCATCATCAATTCCACGAATACATATACGATGAACGAATCCTGATCTATTCATAAGGTAATCTCTAAATAAATCAATTGTAGTATCGTCATCGAAGATATAATATTTATCTTGATTTCTTAGTATAAATAAAGCATGGCCTCCATCATATGAATGCTCATTTGGATATACTTCAAGTATACCTCCTCTAAATTGTCCTTTATCGAATTCTACTTTGGCAGCATTCATTTCTTCGGTCATAGTCTTCTGGAAATCAATAAATTCTTTTTTGACTAACGGAGCTGTTTCTATTTGGTTTTCTATCGCAACATCTGGATTTCTTAAGAATGTTGGATCTATTGATGCTTCAATACATATTTGTTTGAAATCATTCTTGAAACAATGATATATGATTGGTAGTATGTAGAAATATAAAACTATGAATGGACTATAACCGTTCTTACCGTGTTCACTGATGATAGAGTTTATCATTGTCTCATAATCTTGTTTTATTTGTTTATATACTTGCTTATAATTATCTTTGTTGATAGTAGCGTATGTTTTAAATGGTAAGAGCATCATGTTTATATACTTATTATCAGAGTCATATGATTGCATAAGATTGTTGAAAGTCTCTGATGTATGAAGTTGTTGAACAACTGTTAAATGATAACAGAACGAGTTTAATGTATTGTTTATTGGAATGAATAACGTATTGTAGGTTTCGACATAGTTCATTTGAATGCATTTAAAGCTTATTTTTTTAAGTCTATTTCATATGAACTTCTTCTCTGATAAATTAAGTTTGAGTGATTTGGAAACAAATTTGAATGAAGAATGGAAAGCAAGACTTGGAGATGATTTATTTAGACGTCCATATTGGAAAACAATAACTACAGGAATAAACGCATCATTAGCTAAGGTGGGGACAATTATTCCGAGAAAGGAACAAATATTCGCTTCTCTGAATTCATTTGATGGTAGTAACTTTAGGGTATTAATGATTGGACAAGATCCATATCCGACACCAGGTAACGCAACTGGTTATGCGTTTGCATCATCACGAGGAAGACCAACTCCAGCATCATTAAAACAGATCTTTAAAGAGATTGATCAGGAATATGGTTCGAATATGTTTGAAAGAAGAAATTTCAATGGAAGTCTTGATGAATGGATTGATCAAGGAGTATTGCTTTTGAATACTTGTCTGACAATTGGTGTTAACAATGATAAACATGATCAAATAGGTTGGCAATCATTCATTGGAGATGTACTTGAATATTTAGACAAAACATATGTCTTTGTAACAATAGCTCTTGGTGCAAATGCGATAAAGATTGCTAATGAATACATCATCAAAAATAGAGATTTAATTGTAAGTGCTGGACATCCTTCTCCATTAAATAGAACTCGACCATTTCTAGGTTGTAAATGCTTTGAGCAAACAAACAGTAAACTGTTGTCTCGGAACTTGTTACCAATTAAATGGGTAATTAAAGATTAGGTCAATCACTTAGTTTTTGATGTATTGATTTCTGAATTTTGATTCATTGAAATGGACGCTGCAACTGTTGTCATGATTATATTCACAATCATTCTCTTCATCGCTGTTATTGCTCTCTCATTTATGAACTTTGCTCAATCTATTTCAAAGGTTAATGCAAAGGTATCAGGTGCACCAATTCTCAATCGTGTATTCGAGGAATCTGGAAATAAGACCGTTAAGATGGTCGCATCAATCTCTGTCTCTGCTGTTGCTCTTATTTCTCTTATTGTTCTTACTATCACTGGAGCCACTGCTAAGAAAGATGCATTCACATATCTCCTTCAGTAAACTGACTTAGAAGATTTATTTTTGCGTTGTTTTTCATGCAAAAATAAATCATTGATAAATCAAAGATATGTCTTCAATCTGTTGACGGTAAGTTTACTTCTTACCAGTCTTCTTTGTAGTCTTCTTAGTTGTCTTTTTAGAGGCAGTAGGCTTCTTTGCGACAGGCTTCTTAGCAACGGGGCGCTTTGCGACGGGCTTCTTGGTGGTAGTCTTTTTAGTGGTGGTCTTTCTCTTCTTAGCATCAGCAGTATTCATTTCAAGATATCAAAAAAACAAGAATTGATAAAATCGATTTGATCCATATCTATTTTAGTGTAGCGACTGGTTTTGTTACCTGTACAGGTGTAGGCGTTTGAACAGGTGTCTGTACTGGAGCAGATGTAGGAGCAGTAGTTTGAACTGGCATTGGTGCTTGTTGAATAGGTTGCATTTGAACAGGTCTATAGAATGGATTTCTTGAAGTGCCCATAGCATTATTAGCAGTATTATTCATGCTACTTATTAACATATGAGAAGTTGGTGCGTATCCATGATCCATCTTATCTTTCTCTCTTTGATTTCTAAGTTTGAAGAAGACAATGAGACCAATAATCATGACTACCATAACAATAACTGCACCTGTTACTGTTTGTCCTTGTTTTGATGATAGGAAGTTGCTCATTTTTGCAGATACACTTTGACTAGCTTCAGTTGATTGAGAGCCTATATTTGATGTAGATGATTTGGTTGAATTACCGAGATCAAGCATATCTGCCATAGTTACTGCCATTGTTGATGATTGTTCATTAGAAAATATCTCTTGAAGAAGCATCTCTACAACAGCTTCTGCTTGTAATTCATTACTTTGATAAATCTTAACATCACCTTCATTGTTTTCAATTATTAATGCATTACCTTTCTGTTCGTTCTTTCCACTAGCAATTGATTCAACTTTCTGTTTTACTATGTTATCGACTCTGCTCTTGTTCTCAGTTACGTTTTCAAGTATCTTTTCTACAGAGCTATTGAGATGTTGAACGAATTCTTGGTTATTAGATAAGAGATATGATTGAATGTTTCTCATAACTTGATCTGTATCTATTTCTGTATTAGTGTTTGAATAGAGAGATTGATATGAACTAGACACATTTAATTTTGGAAGACTGATGACACTTATTTCTGGTGAAGGGATATCTTTAGCCATATCTTGCTCGAATTGAGCTTGATTGGATGTCTCACCCTGAGCTATAATATTTGAAATAGACTTCTGGCAGCTCTCATTGAACGTTGATAAATCTTGATCAGCTTGCATGGCAGCCTCTGTTACTGCATCAGCACTCGCATTGGCAATTATATTGCTGGCAGTGTTAAATATTTGTTGAAGTGCCATAGTTAATTTACCTGTTTCAACGTTCTTTTGAATATTTTCGTAGTCACCTTTATTTCCAGATATCTTAACAATGTCGTAAGCTATGATGTTTTCACCTATAGCTTTTGCAGTACCTTCAGCAACTCTTTCTAAGTTAGTTTGGTACTCGTTTTTGTTTATATTTCTAACTGTCATGTTCTGAATGTAATTAGAAATGATTTCCGATTTCAATTGATTTCTCTGTTCATTAGTCAATTGATTCAAGCTGTCGAGATGATATGACTGTTTAAGTTTCTGAATAATATTTTGAACCTGTGTTGTAGATGATGCACTACCCATTTTCATGAGAAATAAACTTCTAAAAACAATATCTCTTTTTTAAGTGTTTGTTTATATGGATCGTAGTAAATTCATTAGCAAAGAGTCTTTGAAGTCTGTTTTCCAGACACCAAACGCTAAGTTTGTTATTAACGTATGGTTAATGACGAAGTCAAATACTCAATTTATAGACGATTTCCAAGATCAATGGCTTGTTGATGTTTATAATGCAGAAATCAATTCATTTGAATCAATAGAAGACATCATTGATGATGTATTTAAATACATTGATCAGATATCAATGCCTTCGAAGTTATCTGCTTGGATAGCTAATTTTAATCAATCAGAACAGCTTAAATTGATCGCAAGAAAGTGGCTGGAAACAAGACCAATATTAACAATTCCAGAATATACAGTTACTGAAGAGAAACTATCAAGAATTGATGGATCACTCCCTTCATTAGCAATAGTTTTCTATATGAATCATCTTAATCCACAGTTTGCAGGCTTTTATTTAGAGAACATTCTGGCTTATTGTATTTATAATGACTTTGATTTATGGAAAGAGAAAGAACTTGGTGAAGTTAATGTTCAGAGATTGAACGATAAAGATTCACTTACTATAACTAATAATGATATAGAACTAATCAAACATAGATGTTTTAATGATGAGCAATTCAAATCAATACCTCATGCTATATTATACGTCACGTTTGTCCAATCAATTGCAAAGAAATTAACTGTTTCTTCATACGTTTCTATGTTTAAATTCTTGGATATGATTGATGATGAGTTCTATAACCATCAAGTAATGCAATATATAACTGAATTGGAATCATGTTCTGCAATTAAATCATTGCAACGTTTCAAGAATGAACGTTTTCATAGTGTTGACGCTTATAATACTATTGATGGTAAGTATATATCTGGAGAGCTTGATTTCACATTCCCTAATTCGATTATTGATGCAAAGTGTACCAAGTCTCCTCATATATCACAATGGGCTGCTCAATTATACATATACAAACGCATAACTTCACATCAATCATCGACTCTTCAAATCATTAGCTTCCTTAATAATACCATTTATAAGTTCGTATTCAAAGAGTAAATCAAAGACTTTTAAGATTTCGAAATGAATTACGATATAAAGAACGGTTTGAAAGCGCTCATTGACATCCAAAATGCTATTGAAGTAAAGGTTCAATCACTTCAATTAGCAGTTAATGAACAAGAAAGTGACGCTGTAATTATAAGTAACGCAAAATTAACAATTCAGCAAGCTAATGATTTGGTTTCATTTGTAAATAACTATGGTTACTATACTGGTATGGCATCGGCAATCTCTCATTCAGGTGAGAAGAAAACTTCACAGGAATCAATTATTAATAATATAACCAATGATCAACTCATAGTTGCCCAGTCAATTCATGATTATTTCATTAATAACGAAGGTTTTTATACAGATGAATACCTTTGTAATGTATTTGGATATCCTAATTCTGAAGTTATAATTGATTTAGAAGAAGAGAAGGTAACATTCAATTCTAATGAAGAGCTCCATGAAGTTACTTTAGATGAGTTCATCAATAAATTAACTGAAGATTTCAAGAAGAATGAGGATGTATTTACAGATGCATTTACAAAAAGATATCACATGACTAGAAATGTATTGCAATCTATTGCAAAACAATTGGCCTCAAACACTATAGATTATGATCAAGTAGTGGTTGTTAATTCTGTTGCTAGTATTGATCAAATGAATGAGTCTATTGTTTATCTTTCAAATAAACTCGACGACATATATAAACAACTAGTTCCTGATGTCAAAACAACCGTTCCAGAAACTGAAGAATCAGTTGACTTTATGAAGTTTATATACATAGTTGTAGTTATTGTAGGTGTATGTCTTGTTACATCTCTTTTGTTTGTAATGTTCACGAAACCAGCATTAGATGCTGGTATTCAACCATTCGTGCGTACCTAGATTAAGCCAATTTTTTTAAACATCTGACGTTAACAGATCAATCATGCCACTTATTTATATAAAGAAGATATTTCCTGATCGTTATAATATTCAAGCATCATTAGATGATTATTATTATATAAATCGAATTCACAATAGAATTCCATCGTATTTAATACTTGGAAATACATATGTTGAATTAATAATAGATAACGAATACATCGATAATTTATTAGATTTGGCTGAACATTTTGGTATATCTATACATGAGAAATAAGTTCAACAAACCCATTTTTTTAAATAGAAGGTATAAAGATGTATGGATACTTTGGTTCGTTTGAGAAGTCATTAGACTATGATTACATAGTTGAAGAGTTCATGGCTGAAGTCAAGATAAACAAAAAGAAATTAAAACAAGTGATTGAAGACTATAAAGTTAATCCATCTGTTTATCTAAGAAGAAAGTTTGATAAATACTGGCCTGAGAATGAAATTGAAGACATTTCTACATGCAATATAGATGACGTTCCAAATACTGTGTTCAAACGAACATATTATAGGCAATCAGAGAAAGATGAAAACACAATTCCGATAAAGCATTACTCATTACAAGAAATCATCCTAACAAGACTTCAACAAGATAGAAATGCGAATAAGAAACTTATGGCTGAAGCTCATGCAAGACATGATGTAGATAACGAGAAACGTTTTAATGCATTGCAATTGGCCTTGAAGGTTATCTCTAATTCATTCTATGGTGCCTCTGATAATAAAGTATTCGCACACTATGACTCAAACGTAGCTGGTTCTATAACATGGGCCGCTCGTAATTGTATTGGACAATTAACTTCAGGTATTGAATGCGAAGATTTATATATCGATAAGAAGATGTATGAAGATAATTATATTCAGGAGCGTATAGAAAAATTAAAGAAGATAGGAGCGTTATCGGTAGAAAAGGTTAAAGATGAAGACTATGAAAAAATACAACGTAGAAATGGACTTAGAAGATTATTTAATGACATTTATGAAATCAGAAGAGATATTGATATATACCGTATTCATAAAGCACCTGGTGTACTTGTTTATCAAGATACAGATTCCAATTACTTCATTGTTCCAAAGATCATTCATTATTACTTAGGCGATCCTATGGATCCAAAGAGTTTCCATGCTTCACCAGAATTACTTAGAAAATTGATGTTATCATCTGTTGATATGAATGAACTTCTTGGACAAATTATTGTTAAGATAATCGATAGAAAGCCTGTTGGATTGGGTTTTGAAGGATCATTTGTTATATGTCGATATCTTAATCGAAAGAAGAAATATTATGGAGTTAAAGCTGCAGATGATGATGGTAATGTGTTTACAGATAAGCTTATTATATTTGAAATAGATGAAGATGGAAATAAAGTCGAACATTTATTACCTGGGGCATATAATGAAGATGGATCATTAACTTTAGATTTTGATAAACTTTGGAAACCAAAAGAGAAACTTGTTCCACAGACTAACGGGCACTTTATTAATATTGATGACAATAAATTGTTAAAGGAACGTGGTAACTACTTAGATAATATTCAATCATTTGGAGTTAAGGTTACTGGAGTTGATCTAACTCGAAGAGATAAATATAAGTTCATAAATTACTATCACACCAAGGTACTTCAAAGAGACCTTATGATATGTAAATATGATTACAAAACAAAACAATGGGTTGGAATTCCATTAAATGAACCTCTTGTTGATCTAATTTATGGGTTTATTGATGAGTTTAAGGAGTGCATGCAACGTTTTCAGATGATTGCTAACTTCAAAACAGATGAGCTTCCAAGTCCATGTTTCCAAATAGATGACTTCAGTAAGAACGATAGAAATGATCCTGGAAGTGGTAATGCAACGAGAGCTATTATTGAACGCTATAACAGAATTATATCTCAACTCAAATCAAATACAGATATAGATGATGAAACAAGAGATTCATTAATAACTCGTTATACTAATTACATTCCTTATATTGGAGATCGTTTATTCTATGTGATATGTACATCTGAAGAAGCTGAGAAGAATATACAGAAGGGTATAAAGAAAACACCCGCTAACAAGGATTTGTCAAGATCAATGGCTGAATTAGCTGATGATATTGAAGATGAATGCGGTGGAAATTCACGTCAATACTTTGAAAGAAGAGTTGGTGAACTTAATCTTACTTATGAAGATTGGTTGAATGCAAAGAAAATAAGTAAGTTATATATGAAACATTATCTTCGTGCACTTGGTCAATCCATGAGTTTATATCTACTTGGTGAATTGTTCCAACAAGAAGCGGCTGCATTAAATAATGGAGAAGTTTCTGATGTAGATAAACTTGTTACTAATTTGACTAAGAAGATTGGAGACATGATTGTAAACCGTTATTATCCAGGTGCTCGTGATGTAAAGACAACAGAGCGTATACAAAAGGTAGATATAAAGACGTTATCGAGTTCTAATGCAGTTGGTTTATTCAATGAGTTATTCCCGAAAGCAGTGTTTTCAGAGACAAGAGTTAGTAAATATAAAACACAGATTAAGAACCTTATAGATAAGACAGAAGCACAACTTCAGATAGCTGCTGAATTGAAAGAGATGATGAGATATGACAGATTCAGTATACCACAGCATATGACTAAGGCACAAGCCGCGGCTTATCAAAAGTTTAATACATTTGATCGAATATGCGAAGAATTTGATAAATATTCAAAGCGTCTGATACAATTACAGACACTTCAAAAACTATTAAAGTAGACGTTATCCAAACTAACTTTTTTAAGCTTTAATTGTCAAGATGAACACATATTCATTCCAGATAGACTTTGATAACACTCACATATACCTTTGCAAGAATGATGAAGGAATCCATATGCCACTGTTTATGCTACGTACGAACAAGTATATCAAGTTATATTGCACACAAATGGAACCTGAATTGGATATGGAATCATTTATACCAATATTTAAATTATTTGAGACAATACATCAAAACATACAAAGTGTTATGTTTATTGAAAGGTATCAAGGTAAAATAGCTTTCCCAATTTTATATACAGAGGTATGTAATCAAAAAGAAATGTTTTCAATAATAAACAGATTTACATTCACTTACGAATATTCTAGGAAATGGGATATGTGGATTAATAAACGTATAAGTGATTTAGAGGATGATATTGAAGAGGCTACGTTGATGAAGACAGATGATATATTGAAAGAAGAAGTTATTGATGCTAACTTTGTAGATGATGCTGTTTATAAATTAGGCACATTCAAAGGTCCTGTGTTAGTTAAAGATGGACTCATAATTCGCACTAAACTCTTTATCAAGACGCTAAAACCGGATAGAACAAAGATATTAATTCTAAAGGCTAATAAAGATACAGGATTCTTCGGTATAAACAAAACACTTGGCAAGTATGCATCAGGTATTGCAAAGTATCTTGAACGTATATTTATAGACGACACAAGATTCAGAGTAAAAACCATTATACATGGGTATACTGAAATTTATATAGGAATGTTTATTGATAACGAGATTGTTGATGATGTACTTCAGGAAGTCAATAAATATATGTTATCAACACCCATACGCGTATACACTATAACAAAACCATAAACAGTATGCGTAAACACTTATTTTTTCAATAAATTAGATGAGTGTTCTAGCTGTATATACTTACAAAGTATCTGTATCTAATCATGTAGATTTATTTAGAAACGGACAGAGAGTCGTACCAAATGCTTTGTTTATCAAAGAATATAAAGATATGTTAATAATTGAGAGATGTACTCCATTGAGATGGACTCAGATGGAGTTTGATGCTGTTTTAATTAAGCTTTTGAAAGAAATACATGGAAAAATGAGGTCCACTATAGTTATTATAGATAGAGGAGATACACAGTTACCTTTGTATCGATTAACTGTACGAAAACATGAGCGGATGAAACTATATAGTTTCATAAACAGGTCTCATATTAATTTCAAACTAGATCATGAGACGAGAAAGTGGTATATTGACTTATTTACACTAGAAACAGATGATATATCTATTCCATTTACAGAAACAGACTATGGATTTATAGCAAAACATAAAGAATTGGTCGTTGATTTAAAAATAGATGATACTCTTAATGTAATTGCAGCTGAATTCACTTACAATACGCAAGGTCGATTGCTTAAGTATCATAATATCGTTGATAGATACGCACATAATTTATACTGGCATCTGTATGTACGTTATGAAAATAACGTCGTCATTCATTCTAAATACGATATTATAATAGTTTTAATGAAGGTCCTTAATCATGAAAAACAGTTGAGGCGTTTATATAAGCTCATAAAACGCTTTCCATTACTTGTTTAAGTTTTGTTTATTCAAGAACAATTCAAGAGCTTCTTTATCAGTTTCTTCAGTATCAGTCTCTGATGCAGAGTCATCTACTTTTCCTTTGAATAAGAAACCTTCGTCACTTGGAGCAGTAACTGTGGAAGAACGAGCAAGTTTCGATGGAACTGATTTAACTTTTCCTGTCTTATTTTTATTAGAAGCCATACTATCGAGAAGAGTTTTTGCGGCCTCTATTTCTTCATCCTTAGCGTCAGAAGCAACGTGGATATCGATACCTCCTTCACGAAGTTCATGAATGCCATCTTGATGTTGACTTTTATCATGATATTCCATACCCACTTGTATTGTTTCTATAAGTGCTATTGCAGATGTACATACTGGTATAGTTACGCCAATCCAAAATTTACCACGATCAGATACATATTCATTTGATTGATCAATCAAACGTTCGGCCAATACCGACCAAGCAGATACAGCCCATGAAAGTATTAACATAATTAGGTCTATCTTATCTATTTTATGGTTTGAATCTGGATGTGTTTGAACGAAATAAAACTGTCTCGGCATCATCACCGGCTCTCCATTCGAGACTTCATCGTTCACAACACTTGGCATTTATATATCTATAAATATAACTGTTAAATAAGTCAATTTTTTTATATTTTAACATATGTCTACGATAAGAATAGTCGCCAATAATTCTATATTTCAACCAGATCCAGAAGGATATATACGTTCATTATTTGGAAATGAGATTAAAAACGTGAAGTATGAAGTACAAGATATATTATTACCAAATAACCGTATAGTTGTTGATGTTTCATTCGAAAAAGCATATATTCCAAGTCTTAAAACAACATATATTAATGTATCTGATTTAAAATCATTTAATTCTCAAGCAAATGCATACATTTTCGAATATGATGGCAAACCCGTATGTCTCTCTGCATTCTCTTCTCAATTAAAGGGTAAAACACGTATACCTGTGAAGATATATCCATATGAAAAGAACGACAAATATTATAGCTATGTAGCTGTTCCATTGAAAGATCCTCTTCATGCTTATTCTACTATAGTTTCAAGTAAGTACTCATTATCGGATGTTCATGCATACATACCTGCTAATAATCATAGTGGTAAGGAATTATATGATGAAGCAGAAACTATAAAAGCTTTAAAAATAGAGATATCTAAAATAGAGTCGTTTGGAGCTATCAATGAAATCAAACCTGTCAAATCATTCATAGAAACGAGGAATTCATCGTCATCAACTGCATTCATTATGAGTTATAAGTTACTTCCTGATCAACAAATCAATGGTCATATTATAGTTCCATCACACCGTCGCTCTGATTTATTGCTTTATTATCCAAACAGTGCGAATGTAATATACGCCGATGAGTTATCTTTCATTAAGGAATTTATGGAGTTTGACAGATGCAACCTTCCTTAAAATATCGATAATTTCCTTTTTGAATCCTTTAAATGAATGAACTTGAGAGAGCTAGAGCAAATGCGTATGGTCGTTATGCTACCAATAATCTTATGAAAGAAGGGGCTTCACTCAATTTACGTCAACAAGCTACAAATCGTGATGTAAATATGCTTACTGCTCATGCAAGACATCCAGTTCCAACAAGGTTTTCAAATGGTGACTACAACAACGCTGACATTGCTATATATAGTACACGTAGTAACAATTCACTTATGAACTATGAAGAAAACGGTGACATGAGCTTGTTTACACAGATTAGAAATGGAAATAAAGCAAAGATAACAACTCTAGGAGAAGACCTGCTTCCAAACTATGGTGCAAAGTATGATTTGGAAAAGAATATGGACACAATAACTAAGAATTCAACATCTGTTTATTACCCTCATCTTCGCAGAACTGATTCAAATAGATTACCAAAGGACGCAAAACCTACATTAATCGATGATCGTATGCTTCAACACACTTATGACAGAGAATGGAATTATGAATCAGATCAAGTCATAAACGCAAAGAATATTGTTCAAAGTGGACGATTCAAGGATAGAATTGCTAGACAAGAAGATGCTGATAGAGAGCTTCTTGGTATGCCTAGACAGATGGATAATTGGTCTGAAGCAAGAGCAGGATATGCTAAGCGTCCTGCAATACCTGTTGAAGATCTTGATTACCAAGTAAAGAAACGTGTAGCAGAACAACAGGCATATAACTCGCTTGATGATGAGAGAATTATTAATCAAATAGAGAAGATTTCAATGTCAAAAATCAATCGTAATCTTGAGAACCCTAAATGGCATCTCATTTCTGGAAATAATGATATGATTGTAGATAGAGTTCAAAACCGTTATGATACTGCATACACAGATGCATTCGAAAATGCTCAAGTAAATAAGGATAAGGGAATTCTTGAAACAATAGCTTCAACCATCATTAACTTATTCAAGAAGGAAAAGCCTAGTACATATAATGAAAGAGAAATGAAAGAAACATTTATTGAAGTACAAGATGCTCCAATGACATCAAATCCTTATAATGTTAATAGAGAAAAGGCCTCGACGTATGTAATTAGAGATGGAACTGTGATGACGGTAGCTCCTGATACACTTGATACATACGGAAGCACTTATGTCTCACCTGTTTCTAGAACAATGGCGATGTTAAATAATGGCCAACTCATGATTGTTCAGCGCTTTGAATCCGACGCTATTTATGGAGGTGACATGAGACCATATAATGATGATCTTATTGTAACAGTACTTCCTGCTAAGTTTACTGAGAGAATTAGGGACAGAATACACAACTCAGAAGGTCGTAAATTCAAGGAGTTAACTTCTCAGGATTACCTTCAGCTACTTAATTTTATAACAGAAAACCCTTCAGTTCAACATCGCGTTTCATTCAAAGATATTAGGGCTCTTTTAAAAGATGATGAAATAGATAAGCTTATGCTAGATGATTTCGAGGGCAAAAACATTATCGTAAATAACGAAGCATTATCTAACTATTTCAAGATAAATGAATATAAACGTGGGCATGAGAATAAAGATGACCGTTATGTTGATCCAAATACTGTTAATTATGAAGATAAACTAGATAATGCTGTCTATCAACAAGCACAAGATAGAACTATGTTGAAAGTTAAGAACGAGCGCCAAGGACAGACAATAACGTCTCCACATTTAGAAGATGTTGTCAATTCAAAGGTTGAAACATATAAACATAAGGTTTCTAATCAGTTGCTGTCTAATCCAAAAACTCACTCATATTCAGGGTTCTCACTTAAGTAAAATCGATATAAATTTCAATAGCGAAAATTTATTTTTATAGTTAATGATTGACGGTTAAAGCAATGAGACCAACAAACACAATCAAACCATCAAGAAAAGACATCAACTACAGTGATCTTTTCGAACTCAACTATAATTACTACAGAATTGGATATGGCAGAGACCAGTCCAAACTTGACACCATCAACTTCTATATCAATCCTCTATTCGGAGGGTTAATGAAGAAGAGATTCGAGAACACTAGCGGCAAGATCAAGAGTTGGCTTCCAAAGTCCAAGTTCATGAGTGAGCACGCTGGTATAGGACAAATAGTTCTAGATTTTCTGTATGATAACCACACTAGATGGGAGAAATTCCAATTAGTAATACCAACGGTTACTCTCACAGAGAAACAGTACTCGAATATTCCAGGTGTTGATGTAGTAACATGGGTACCCGATATGAAGAAAGCTATAGCTGAAGATAACAAAGATGCAGCTAAAGAACTCCATAGGCAATTAACGGACGGGTTACTCAAACTTGGTGAAGTTCCTATGACTTATCGTAAGAATAAGTCATCAACAAAGGAGCTCAAAGATCTTCATATCATCGCAGAGAATCAAACCAAGAAGAAGAAAATGACGGTAAATCTCTACGAAGTGTTCGGACGTGAAGTGAAATGGGACCCTTATGACTTGGTCTTTGATTCTATCATTGACTGGGCCAAATGAGCCTGCTTGTGATTCACAAGCTTGGTTCATAAGGAACAACACCAAAAAGGCAGTCGCGCGATACAATTAACATAACAACAATGAACTCGGTGCGCGACGTAAGTCCTTTTTGCTTTTTTGACGCCGTATAACACATTAATTATATTCATTTCGCATGTACTCTATATCAAACTAATTTTTTTAAGAATTCATTGAATCATAAATATGAAGGCGTCTACTAAGGCTATTAATTATAACGATATATTTGAGCTTAATTA